>Ga0209474_10000230_pt1 | contig 67871 bp, 56 predicted proteins | sample GraSoiAngelo_145_FD_185902 | JGI IMG/M metagenome (GOLD analysis project Ga0209474, IMG submission 185902) | Grasslands soil microbial communities from the Angelo Coastal Reserve, California, USA - 14_1009_05_20cm (SPAdes) (version 2) | ecosystem: Environmental > Terrestrial > Soil > Grasslands...
TATCTAGAACAGAACGTCGCAGCGCAGTTCCGATAGCGCAGGCCTTCAGGCCTGCTTACCCATGACTACAAAGATCACGAAGCGCGTGAGACATCGATGCCAGCGACGTGTTACACTCGTGTCATGGGCGATACGCTCACGATTAGGCTCAGCGACGAACTGGCCGAGGCATTGCGGCGCGAGGCGCGCGAATCGGGCATCCCGCGGGGCGAGCTGGTGCGGCAGGCGATCGCCCAGCGACTCGAGAAGACCAATTCGGCATCGGTCATGTCACGGCACTTCGGGACCATGCGCGGCCCGGCCGATCTGAGTACGAACAAAGCGTATCGGCGCGCGTGGACCAAGAAACGTTGATCCACATCCTCGATGCCGGCCCGCTCATCGCTTCCCTCAATCGCGACGATCGGTATCACGCGTGGGCGCGCGATGCGATCGCTCGAATCGGCCCGCCTTTTTACTCGTGCCCGGAAGCGATGGCCGAAGCCGCGGCGATGACAGGGCGGCCGGCCGCGATCGTGGAAATGATCCATGCCGGCGAGGTCGTGTTGAATTTCGATTTGGCCGCTCAAGCGGCGTCGGTGCTGGCGTTGCTGAAGAAATACGCCGACCGAAAGATCGATCTCGCCGATGCCTGTATCGTCCGCATGACGGAGCTCGTGCGGGATTGCCGTGTCGTGACCGTCGATCGCGCCGACTTCTCCGTTTATCGGCGGAACGGCCGCGATCTGATCCCGATCATCGCGCCGCCCGCCAGGCGGTAGCGTCTTCAACCGTCGAGTCCTACGCGGGCTATCGTGCCGAGCAGACGCAGCGACGGTTCCTGCCTGACGGACGTTCGAAGTCGCCGAGGTGCCCGTGGAGACGAACGGAGGCCGCTCGGTCGAAGGTCACTCGACGACCAGCTTACCTTTCATCCCGAGATGACCCATGCCACAGAAGACGATGCACCGAAACTCGAATTCACCGCGTTGGTTCGCGAGGAAGCGGACCGTGACGGGTTGACCTACGGGAAGTTCCGCTCGAATGCCGAATGGTTTGAGTTCGAACCCGTGCTTACGGTCGGTCGTCACGAGGTGGAGCTCAACGACCTGCCCTTGCTTGACGCGAATCTCCGCTGGATCGAACTCGAACTTGCGCGCGTTCATCGTGAGCGTGACATCGGCAGGCCGATCTGCGGTGGTCGCGGATATGAGCCGGGGATTCTTGACGCCACAGCCCAGCATCAAGAAGCTGCTTGTGGCCAGAACCGCAAGATACGTTGAGCGCATGATCGTTCATATCCTCTCATCACGACGCAGGTGCCGCACGCCACGAAGATTCTGCGGCGACGCCGTCGTCGTGTGCTACTGCTTTTCGTATACGGCGTAGGTCGTGGACATCAACTCGCCGGCTTCGTTGTAGTTCTTGTACGTGTTGTTGATCGTCCTGCCGTCCGGCGACAGCACGTTGGTGATCACCTGGATCACCTTGCCGCCGCGCTTGTTGACGATCTCGTTCGTGCGATCGTCCGTCTTCCGGACCGCGGTCGTCTCGGTGCGCGTGTCGCCGCTCACGCGCTCGTCCTCGCCGTCGAACATCGTGTTGTACGTCCACTCGCTCACGCGCCCCTGCGCGTCGACCGCATGGACCGTCACTTTCATCCCGCCGCTGCCGTACGGCTCGTAGGTCATGATGTTGATCGCCGGCGGCGGCGCATCCGACTTCAGCTTCCATTTGCCGATGCGTGGATTCGTCTGCGCCGAGACCACCGCGGCGAGCAGCAGCGAGCAACCGAGGATCCGCTTCATCATCCGCCCATACTATTCCATGCTACATTTCGCGGCATGCCATCGAGACTGATCGTCGTGGTTGGCGCCGCCGCGGTTGCGCTCGCGGCACAGCAGCAGGACAAACCGCAGCTGCCGAAAAGCCAGATCCCGGATCTCGGCCGGCCGACGAAGGTGACCGACGAGCAGCCGCTCTTCAGCTTCGAGGAATACTTCCCGGGCAAATGGAACTTCGAGTGGGACGTCCCCGAGGGCGTCCTCGGTCCGTCGGGCACGGTCAAAGGATCGATCGTCTACAAGAAGATCGAAGGTCCCTTCTTCGAGGCGACGACGACGGCGACCGCGCCGTCCGGCGCGCTGACGATCAAGGAACTGATCGCGTATCGCCGCGAGGGGAAGACGGCCTCGCGGTACATCACCGACAGCCGCGGCTTCTCGTACCAGCAGATTGCGCCGGTCGGCGGCGATCTCGGCGGCTACTTCAACCTCTATTACGAGGGGTCGCCGTTCGCGTACAAGGGCAGGACCGTGCGCATCAGGAACGCGCTGCGCCTGACGTCGCCGCTGCGGTATCGCAACTCGGTCACCGTGTCGGTGGACGGAGGCCCGTTCACGAACTACGGCAGCGCGTGGTACGAGAAGGACGCGACCGCGACGCGGTCGCGGTGAGGGTGCAGAACTGTGGCGCGGCCCTTTCAGGGCCGCCACATCTTCAAGTACGCTCGAACGTACTTGGCTCACGCTGCGGGGTTTTCGCGAGGAATAGCGACGCGAGCGCGATGAGCGCGAGCGCTGATGCCGAGAAGAACGCGTAGCGGTAATCGCCGGTCTGGATGAAGACGCGGCCGGCGATGGCCGGTCCGAGAATACCCGCCGCACCCCATGCCGAGAACAGCACGCCGTAATTGAGGCCGAGGTTCTTCGTCCCGTAGAAATCCGCCATCGTCGACGCGATCACCGAGAGCTGCGTACCGTAGCACCAGTAGACGAGCGCGACGAAGGCGTAAAAGGTGACGACGTTGGCGCGGCCGAGGAACAGCGCCGGCATCGCGAGGGCCGACAGCAGGATCATCGTCTGCAGCGTGCGCACTCGACCGAGCGTGTCGGACAACCATCCGGAGAAAATGCGGCCGCCGGTGTTACCGAGCGAGGTGACGACGAGCGACAGCGTCGCGACGGTCGCGCCGAGACCGGCGGCACGCGTGAACGGCACGAGCTGGCTGATCGTCATCTGGCCCGCCGTCGTGCCCAGACAGAACGCGACCCACAGCGCGTAGAACGTCGGCGTCGCGAGCATCTCGCGCGTCGTGAAGTCGGCGCGCGCGGCCGTCGCCGTGTCCGGTGGATGCCAGTTCGGCGGACGGTAACCGGCCGGCGGATTCTTGAGCAGCGCGGTACCGATCATCGTCATCACGAAGAAGGTCGCGCCGAGGATCTGGAACGTCGCGCGCCAGCCGACGTTCGGCACGAGCCAGCCGCTCGCGAGGGTGCCGAAGATCGCCGAACCGCCGCCGTAGCCGCCGACCATCAGGCCGACGACGAGACCGCGCCGATCCGGAAACCATTTCGATCCGACCGGCGTCGGCGTCGCGTAGCCGAAGCCGTTGCCGATGCCGACGATGACGCCGTAGAAGATGTAGAGCATCAGCAGCGACGTCGTGAAGCTGGCGAGCACGAAGCCGGCGCTGACGAGCAGCCCGCCGAGAAACGCGCACAACCGCGGCCCCTTCACGTCCTGGATGCGCCCCGCGACGACGAAGGTGAGCGCGAAGCAGACGATGGCAATCGTGTAGACCCATGATGTCTGGGCGCGGTTCCACCCGAACTCGCGCTCGAGCGGCGGCACGAACACGCTCCACGCGTAGAGCGATCCGAGCGCCAGGTTCATGAGGATTCCGCCGAGGACCGGCAACCAGCGATTGGGCATGGAGGGAAAAGTATACGCGCGCAGAGCAGCCGTGAAGGGCGGCGCTACCGACCGAGCGAGCGCAGGAGATCGTCGATTTGCCCGGCAAGCCGAGTCTTTTCGGCGGCTGTCGCTTCTTTCTTGGCGATGGCGGCGGCGTGAGTCGCCTCGTCGCGACGGCCGGCCGCAGCAAATGCCCGCGCGAGATTGAAGTGCGCTTCGGCGTAGACCGGGCGCAGCTGCAGCGCGCGTTGCAGCAGGCGAATCGCTTCGTCGATCTCGCCGAGCGCCACGAGCACGCCGCCGAGATTGTTGTGCGCTTCGGCGTTGTCTGGTCCGGCGGCGACTGCGCGCTGATAGTGGTCGCGCGCGTCCGGCACGCGGCCGGCGGCGAGCAGCATGTTGCCGAGATTGTTGTGTGCCGCGGAGTGGCGGGGATTGTAGCGAACCGCAGCGTCGTAGGCGCGCGTCGCGTCATCCGCGCGTCCGAGCGCTTCGAGCGCGACGCCGACGTTGTAGTGCGCGGCGGCCGATTCGGGCTGCAGCCGCCGCACCGCTTCGAAATGCTCGAGCGCGCGATCGGGCCGGCCGAGCTCGAGGTACAGAACGGCCGCGTCGTTGCGAAGGTTGACGTGCGCCGGCTCCCGCGCGATCAGCGCTTCGCAGCCGATCGCGTCTTCGGTCGCCATCTTCCGGCGGATGTCCGCGGCGAGACGCTCACGATCGGCGTTGGATCTCGTCGTCACCTGCAGCCACACATCGGCCATCTCGTCCGACGATCGCCAGCCCCATGCGACGCGAGCGGCCGGGTGCAGTGGATTGCGCGCGTTGGCGTCGGAGTTGTCGAAGACGTACTCGGTCGTGATTCGCGTTCCGGCCGGCAAAGGGACCGGTGACGCGAAGCGATATTGATCCTGCCAGTTGAAATCCCAGTTGCTGATCGAGATGAGCGATCGCGTTGCGCCGTCCGGCGCCGCGGCCCGCGCGCGCACCTCGCGCGCGCGATAATGCGCGTGCGGCTGGATCGCTTCGACGTCGACGTCGGTCGGCAGCACGTAGGAGTCGGTCACGAGGTACGACGGTTCTCCCGCGGGAATATCGAGGCTCTGACGCCCGAGCCGCAGCATCACAGGCGTCGATGCCGGCGGGCCGCTGGTGAAATACAACCCAATCTTCGGTTGCACGCGCTCGAGTCGCCCCGTCGGCCGCAGGTGCAGCTGGACGACGAAATCGGTTCCCGCGTTCAACTGCCAGCCGCGCCCGGCCGGCGCGAGCGGCGCCATCTGGCCGGGCGTCCATCCAAGGAAGTGGCCGTCGGGATAATCGGCGGACTTGAGAACGACGCCCTCGTAGCCCGGCTCCGGATCCGCCTCGTCGAGCTCGCGCGACGCGGACGTGCGGTCGATGCGGATGTTCGCGTGATGCACGGCGCGGCTGCCCGGCAGGAACTCGAGGCCGCGGACGTAACGCGTCCCGTCGACGGGAATCGCGGCCACGAAGTTGCGGAACACATCGCCGCCGTCGGCGCGAAGCGCGTAATCGGCCAACGTGACGATGAGATCGGGCACGCCGAGCTGCCAGCCGCCGTGGAATGCAGGCGGCGCTCGCCGATCGCCGCCGTCGCCTTCCGCCGCGCCTTCGTCGACCCAGCGCGACAGCTGATCGATTTCGCGATCGCTCAGCCGCCGTTCGCCGACGAACGGACCCGATCCCGCATCCGGCTTCCACGGCGGCATGTATCGACGGCGCGTCACTTCGGCGATCTGTCGCGCGTGCGCCTTCGCGTCGGCGAAGGTGACCAGGCTGAACGGCGCGGGTCCGTCGGGATGATGACAGCTCGCGCAGCGCGTCCAGAGGATCGGCGCGACGTCGCGGTTGAATGTGATGTTCGCGTCGACGAGCGACGCATGCGGGGCGGCCCTTTCAGGGCCGCCGAGGCGGGGCTGAAAGCCCCGCCCCACAACAACGGCCATCGCGATGATCGCCAACGCGTTGGATCGCGCGGTCACGGCGACGTCAGTATAGCGGTTCGTTTGCTTGACCCTCGTCTGCCGCGGGCGTATCGTCAGCGCGATTTCCAGGAGGGGCTATGAGGACGATCGCGCGTGGTCTCGTGGTCGTGGCGTGCCTCGTCATGGCGCCGACGATGGCGTTCGCACAGGCGAGCGCGATTGCAGGGGTGGTTCGCGACGGGACGGGCGCGGTGATGCCCGGCGTCACCGTCGAGGCGAGCAGCCCGGTGCTGATCGAACGCGTGCGCTCGGTCGTCACCGACGAGAAGGGCCAATACAAGATCGTCGACCTGCGGCCCGGCACGTACACGGTTACGTTCAGCCTGCCTGGATTTTCCACAGTCAAGCGCGAAGGCATCGAGCTGACCGCCGACTTCACGGCGCCGGTGAACGCCGACATGCGGGTCGGGCAGATCGAAGAGACGGTCACCGTCACCGGCGCGTCGCCGGTCGTCGACACGCAGGGCGTCGTCCGGCGCGCGGTGGTCACGAAGGACACGATCGACGCGATGCCGACGTCGAAGAACTGGTCGACGATCGGGGTCATGACGATCGGCGTGAGCAGCAACCAGAACGACGTCGGCGGCACGGCGGGCGAGCATCAGAATCAGCTGAAGGCGCACGGCGGATCCTTCAACGATCGTCTGGTGCAGCTCGACGGTCTGATGATCGCGAACATGGCGTGCAACTACTCGTGCGTCGGCGTGTCGACCAACGACGCCTCGACGCAGGAGCTGAGCTACGAGCTCGGTGCGATTTCAGCCGAAACGGGCGGCGGCGGCGTTCGTGTGAACATCATTCCGAAGGAAGGCGGCAACACCTTCAGCGGATCCGCGTTCTTCAACTACGCGACGCACAACTGGCAGTCGAACAACCTGACGTCCGATCTCAAGGCGCAGGGCGTGACGTCGACCGATACGATCGATCATCTCTACGACACGAGCTTCGCGTTCGGCGGTCCGATCAAACGCGACAAGGTGTGGTTCTGGACGGCGCATCGGTACTGGGGCTACAAGATTTTCCGCACCGACTCCTATTACGAGACGAATCCCTTCGATCTCGTCTATCAGCCGGATCTCACGAGACCGGGCGCCGACAGCCAGCCGAACATCAGCGACGACGTGCGGTTGACGTGGCAGATGTCGCCGCGCAACAAGCTGTCGGCGTACTACAACTTCGCGCCGCGCCAGACGCACTTGTGGAACCTGAGCCGCACCACGCAGGCCGATGCGGCGCAGCTGCAGCGCGTGAACCCGAATCACTTCGAGACGCTCACGTATCGGTCGACGATCAGCAGCCGTATGCTGTTCGAGGCGGCCGCCGGCAACCTGACCGAGGACTGGACGCGCGAGCCCAACCCCGAATCGGAAACCTCGCTCCTCTATCCGGTGACCGAGGCGAACACGGGCGTCAACTTCCGCGCGTACAGCGGCAACTACTCCCACAACATCACGTCGCTTCGTTCGTACCGCAGCGCGCTGTCCTACATCACCGGATCGCATGCGTTCAAGGTCGGGTTCAACATGCAGCAGGGACCGAGCCGCACGAACGTGTGGACGACCTACGACTCGGCGCTGACCGTGCGCGGCGGCCAGCCGCTGCAGGTGACCGTGCGGACCACGCCGTACACGAACCTCGAGCAGCTCGTCGCCGATCTCGGCGTCTTCGCGCAGGACACCTGGACGCTCAACAAGTTCACGTTCAACCTTGGCGTCCGTTTCGACTATCTGAACAACCGCGTGCCGGCGCAGTCGGCGGTCGGCGGCACGTGGATCGGTCCGCGGCAGTTCGACGAGATCGAGAACGTGCCGGACTGGAAGGACATCGGACCGCGTTTCGGCATCGCATACGATCTCTTCGGCAACGGCAAGACGGCGCTCAAGGCGACGTTGAGCCGCTACGTGCAGACGACGACCGTCGGCTTCGCACGACAGGTGAACCCGCTCCTCATCAACAATTCGACGACGCGCAACTGGACGGATGTGAACGGCGATGGCCTTCCGCAGGTGTCGCCCGGCTGCAGCTATCCGAGCGCCGGCTGCGAGCTGAGCGCGCCGGCCAACAACGCGTTCGGCACGACGTTGACGACCACGCATTTCGATCCCGAACTGGAGACCGGCTGGTTCAAGCGCCGCAACAACTGGGAGGTATCGAGCAGCATCACGCAGGAAATCCGGTCGAACGTGTCGGCCGAAGTGGCCTTCTTCCGTCGCGCGCAGGGACACTTCCAGATCACCGACAATCAGGTCGTGGCGCCGGCCGACTTCCAGTCGTTCTGCGTCACGGCGCCGTCCGACCCGCGGCTGCCGTCGGGCGTGAGCGGCCAGCAGATCTGCGGCCTCTCCGATCAGACGCCGGCCTCGTTCGCGCGCGTGCCGAACGTCGACAATCTCGTCACGTTCGCCGACAACTACGGCAAGCAGGTCGAGATCTTCAACGGGATCGATACGTCGGTGAACGCGCGGCTCCGCCGCGGCGTGTTCCTCAGCGGCGGCGTCGCGAGCGGCGACATCCATCAGAACGAATGCGGCGTCCGCATCGACAATCCGAGCCAGCGCGTCGTCGCGCTGCCGGGCGGCGGGGCGACGACGTTCGACACGTTCTGCGACTGGCACACGGGCTGGCTCACGCAAGTCAAGGCGTCAGGGTCGTACACGCTGCCGTGGCAGGAGGTTCAGCTCGGCGCCGTGCTGCAGAACCTTCCGGGCCAGCCCATTCTTGCCGCGTGGACGTTCACGAGCGCCGAGGCGCGGCCATCGCTTGGACGAAATCTGACGGGCGCCGCGTCGCGCACGCTCAATCTCATCGAGCCGGGAACGATGTACACCCCGCGGCGCACGCAAGTCGACGTGCGCATCTCGAAGGCCATCCGGCTGCAGGGCTCGCGGCGGCTGCAGGCGATGGTCGACATCTTCAACGCGTTCAATTCAAACGCCGCCGTCGGCGCGACGTCTCAGGCAGGGGAGCCGCCGCCCGCGATCAACACGACCTACTCGCCGACCTCGGCCGAATGGCTGAAGCCGTTCAACATCCTCCAGGGACGCTATGTGAAGATCGGAGCTCAGCTCACGTTTTAACGGCGTGCCCGTGCCGTGACGACGACAAAATTTGAGTTTCCGTGGTTTCGTGTGCTCTGTGGTCAATTCTGGCCGCGCGGCTTTAGCGAAGGCCCTTCGCTAAGGCATAATTGCTGTACCGGTCTGAAGGCCGGCCCCTAACGTGATGTCGAAGGAGAGCGTGATGTTTGTTCGAAGGTTTGCCCTGGCTGCGATCGCGGCGGGTCTGGCGATGCCGTTGGGGCTGAGCGCGCAGCAGGCTGCCGCGCCGTCCGACGTCACGTTTACGAAAGATATCGCGCCGATCCTGCAGCGCAGCTGCCAGAACTGCCATCGTCCCGACGGCGTGGCGCCGATGGCGCTCATCAACTACGAGGACGCGCGGCCGTGGGCGCGTGCCATCAAGCAGCGCACCGGCATTGGACCGCATGCGGGAGTGATGCCGCCGTGGTACGTGGAAAAGAACATCGGTATCCAGCAGTTCAAGGACGATCCGTCGCTCAGCGATGACGAGATCGCGAAGATCGCGAGATGGGTCGACGGCGGCGCGCCGCGCGGCAATCCGGCCGACATGCCGCCGCCGAGAGTGTGGGATGACCCGCGCGCATGGCATATCGGCACGCCCGATCTGATCATCAAAACGAAAGAGCTCCTGGTCAAGGGCGACGCACCCGACTGGTGGGGTGAGATTCCGAGTGTCCCGACGGGACTCACCGAGGATCGCTACGTCGCCGCGCTCGAGATCAAGGAAGTGAACGACGTCGACCTGCATGCGGGCAGCGGCCGCGCCACAGTCGGCGGACGATTCGTGTTCCATCACATGATCTGGCGCACGCAGGTGCTCGATCCGGCCAAGGCGGCGGAGCCGCCCGACCCGCTCGCGATCTTCAACGACGAGGAGGCCGTCAACTGGCCGGTGCACGAGGTCGGGCGCAATCCGGACTTCTTCGATCCGAAGTCGGCGCGTCTGCTGAAAGCCGGTTCCTACATCGTGTCGGACTCGATTCACCTGCACTCGAACGGGCGCGACACGCGCGCGCACCTCGAGATCGGTTTCAAGCTGCAGCCGAAGGATTACAAGCCGACCTACAAGCGGGCGGTGTTCGGCCTCGGCAACGGCGTCGACATCGACATCAGGGCGATGGAGGCGAACCAGCAGCTGCACGCATACACCGTCCTGCAGCAGCACACGAAGCTCATCTCGTTCGAGCCGCACCTGCACGCGCCCGGCGCGCGCATGTGCCTCGAGGCGATCTGGGGCTACAACATCCAGACGCTGAACTGCGTCGGCTACGATCACAACTGGGTGCGCGGCTACGACTACACCGACGATTCGGCGCCGCTGCTGCCGAAGGGGACGATCCTCCACATCGTCGGCTTCATGGACAATTCGCCGTCGAACAAGAACGTGCCCGATCCGCGCAACTGGCAGGGCTCGGGCAACCGCTCGGTGGCGAACATGTTCATCGACCTCGGCATGCGCGTCGCGCTGAACGACGATCAGTTCCAGGAAGAGATGACCCGGCGCGTCAAGGCGAATCCAGGCAAAGACGTCGTCCTCGGGTGCCCGCTGTGCGGAGTCGTCGCGAGGCAGCAATCGTCGAAGCCGACTGAGAATCAGAATCCACGATGAATAGAACGTTTGGTGTGCTCGCCGCGCTCGTCGTCGCGGGCGCGGCGTCGTTTCCTGCCGCTCAGTCACTCTCATACACCCGCGGACAGAACGTCGCCCCCGCGTACGAAGGCTGGGAGCAGGCCCCGGACGGCACGAAGTATTTCGTGTTCGGGTACATGAATCGAAACTGGGAGGAAGAGATCGACATTCCGGTCGGCGCCGACAACGGCTTCAGTCCCGGCGACGCAGACCAGGGGCAGCCGACGCACTTCCTCCCGCGCCGGAATCGATTCATCTTCAAGGTCAAAGTACCTGCGGCGTTCAAAGAGAAGGACGAGCTGATCTGGTCGCTCACCTCGCACGGGAAAACGGAGAAGGCGTACGCGTCGCTGCGGCCCGACTACATCCTCGACGACGTCGTGAAGGCGTCCGAGACGGGTGCGCTGGGCGCGGGCACCAGCAGTCCCGAAGTGCGCGCGAACACGCCGCCGACGCTCAAGGTCGAAGAAATCAAGGCGCGCACGATCAAAACCGGTGAACCGCTCACCATCATCACCCAGGTGAAGGACGACGGCGTCCCGAAGCGGCGCGATCCGTCGCGCGTCGCAGCCGCACAGGCGCGCGCGGCCGAGCAGTCGACCGGTTCGTCGACGCCGACTCGCAATCCCTCGATGGTGCCTCCGACGCGCATTACCGTCGGCAAGAGCGTCGGACTGCACTTGTCGTGGTTTCTGTATCGCGGCCCGGCCGGCGCCACGGTGACGTTCGATCCCGCGCAAATCAAGGCGTGGGAAGACACGCGTACTGGCGCGGACTCGCCGTGGGCGCCGCTGTGGGTGGCGCCGGCGCTTCCGCCGGACGGCAAAGTGCCGGTGCACGTGACGTTCAGCGAGCCAGGCACGTACGTCCTCCGCTGCCGCGCCGACGACGGCGCTCTGGTGGCCGACGAAGAGGTCACGATCGTCGTCACGCGGTGAGCCTGGCCGAAACGCGTTTCGCATTCCGTAACCCGCGGACGGCAGAGACGACGTACGCAGGCCTTCAACAAGCCTCGCTACTTGGCATAGAATCAGCACCTTCCCGATTCCGTTAGAGCAAGGAGTACAAAGCTGATGCGTCGGCTATCGGTAGGAATCATTGGTGTGCTCATTTGCGCGTGGATGGCGATCGCCTCGGCTCAGAATCCGGGCGGCAGCGACGCCGGCAAGAAGATGAAGAACCCGGTGCCGGCGTCGCCGGAATCGATCGCGAAGGGCAAAGAGCTGTTCACCAAGAACTGCCGCTTCTGCCATGGCGCCGATGCGAAGGGCAACGGTCCCATGGCGCCGGAAGGCACGCATCCGTCGGACCTCACCGATGCGAAGTGGGATCGCGGGTCGACCGACGGCGAGATCTTCCTCGTCATCCGCGAAGGCGCGGGGCCGAAAATGGACATGAAGGGGTACAAGAGCAAGATGTCCGAGACGGACGTCTGGAACGTCGTCAATTTCCTTCGCAGCCTCGCGAAGTAAACGATGCACGCGCGATTGGCAGGCCTGAAGGCGTGCGCTGCGGGTATGTGCGTTGGCGCCGGTGGGTGCGTTGCCGTAGCGCAGCCCTTTAGCGCTGCCATGGTGATCGCGTTCGCGCTCGGCCTCGCGGCGTGCGGTTCGCAGCCGCAGCTGTCGGATGCGGTGTTCACGACCGCGCACCGCAGTCCGGGCGAAGCGGCGCGCCATTTCTTCAACTCGCATCCCCGTCCGCAGCAGCCGCTCGCGTTCCCGCACAAGACGCACATCGAGAAGAAGGCGGAGTGCACCGACTGTCACGAGACCGTGGAACGAGGACCGGTCGCCGGCATCCCCAGCGTCAAGGCATGCATGATCTGCCACAGTCAGATTGCGACGAGCAAGCCGCTCATCAAAGAGGTGACGTCGTACTCCGACAGGGGCATCGAGATTCCGTGGCAGCGCGTGTACGGCTTCTATCCGGAATCGCACGTCCGCTTCAATCACGCGCCGCACATCCGCGCGAAGGTGGACTGCGCCGCGTGCCACGGCGACGTGGCGAACATGACGGTCGCCGAGCGCGTCGTCGATCACACCATGGGATTCTGCGTGAACTGCCACAAGCAGAAGAACGCGTCGAACGATTGTCTGACGTGTCATTTCTAGTAGCGCTCGCCTAAAAGGCTCGTGCTACACGTGCAGTTGGTACGCGAGCCTTTCAGGGAGTGCAGTTGTAGCGCGAGCCTTTCAGGGAGTGCAGTTGTAGCGCGAGCCTTTCAGGCGAGCGTGGGGATCGATGGAGAGACGCGATTTCATCAAGCTGACGGCGGTCACCGGTACGAGCGCGGCGCTCGCGAGCTGCGGCAACCCGGAGCATCAGCTGATCCGCTTCGTTCCCGAGGAAGACATCATTCCCGGGATCGCGGCATGGAAGCCGAGCGTCTGCCCGGTGTGCAGCGCCGGATGCGCCGTCAACGCGCGTGTGATGGACGCCGACATCGAGACCGTTCGAAACGGTCAGCGCGGCGTCGTCCGCATGAACGTCGCGAAGAAGCTCGAAGGGCTGCCGAAGGATCCCATCAGCCGCGGCGGATTGTGCGCGCGCGGGCAGGCGGCGATCCAAATCACGTATCACCCCGATCGCATCGCGCAGCCGCTGAAGCGCGAAGGCGCGCGCGGCACCGGTCAGTTCAAGGCGATCGGTTGGGACGAGGCGATCGCGGAGCTGGTGTCAAAGCTCGACGCGCTCGCCGCGTCGAACGATCAGAAGTCGCTGGCGATCGTCGCGCGTCCGCGGCGGAGCCGCCGATCGGAGCTGCTCGCCGAATTCGCCAGGCGGTTTGGCGGTCCGCCTCCAATCGCGTTCGACCTGTTCGGCGACGATGTGCTGCGGCGAGCGAACGCCATCAGCTTCGGCCACGATCAGCTGCCGACATTCGATCTGGCGCAGGCGCGGTACCTCATCGGCTTCGGCGCCGATTTCCTCGGCACGTGGAACTCGCCGGTCGCGCAGAATGCGGCGTATGGCGAGATGCGTCAGGGTCGTCCGGGCATCCGCGGCAGGTTCGTGCAGGTGGAATCGCGCATGACGACGACGGGCGCGAGCGCGGACGAATGGATTCCGGTGAAGCCGGGGACCGAAGGCGTGCTCGCGCTCGGCCTTGTGCATCTGATGAATCGCGGCCCTGAAAGGACCGCGCCACAGGCAGCTGCAGCGTCGCGAGCAGATGCGGCGCGGCCCTTTCAGGGTGGCGACGATGAGTACACGCCCCAGCGCGTCGAGCAGATCACCGGCGTGCCGGCAAAGCGCGTCGAGCGGATTGCGAAAGAGCTCGCCGAGCTCAGGCCCGCGGTTGCGATCGTCGGCGGTCCGCCGCTCGCGCACACGAATGCGATGTTCACGGCGCTCGCTGTCAATGCGCTGAACACCGCGCTCGGCAGCGTCAACCAGCCCGGCGGAATATTTTTTACGCCGGGCGCGGCGATCCAGGGCCCAGCCCCCAGTCCCCAGACACCGTACACGAGTCTCGGAACGGCGAAGGTGCTTCTCATCGACGACGCGAATCCGGTCTACACGTCGCCGACGGCGTGGAAGGTGAAGGACGCGATCGCGAACATCCCGTTCATCGCGAGCTTCGCCAGCTTCGTCGACGACACGAGCGTGTTCGCGGATCTGATTCTCCCGGATCATTCGTTCCTGGAATCGTGGGTGCAGAGCAGCGCGGAGTCGGGATCGCTCGAAGCGGCGAGCACCGTCGCCGAGCCGGTGATGAAACCGATTCACAACACGCGCGCGACGCCGGAGGTATTGATAGAGGTTGCTGGAAAACTGAAGGCCCCGGTGTCGCTGCCATGGAAGGACGCGGAGGAACTCGCAAAATCCGCCCAGCCCCCAGCAACCAGCAACCAGCGACCAGCAACCAGCAACCAGCGACCTGCGACCAGCCCCCGGCCCCCAGCCTCCAGCCCCCGTTTTGAGGAGCCGAGATTCGACGGCGACGCGGCGCAGTATCCGTTTCATTTCCTGCCGTATCTGTCGCCGGCGTTCGGCGACGGATCGAGCGCGCACCTGCCGTGGCTGCAGGAGATGCCGGATGCGATGACGTCCGCGATGTGGAGCAGCTGGGTCGAGATGAATCCGCAGACGGCGCAGAAGCTGAAGGTCAGAGACGGCGATCTGGTTGATCTGACCTCGACGCAAGGGACCCTGCGCGTTCCCGCCGTCATCTTCCCGGGCATCGCGCCCGACATCGTCGCCATGCCGGTCGGCCAGGGGCACGAGCATTTCACTCGGTACGCGAGCGGGCGTGGCGCGAACGCGATCAGTCTGATCGCGCCGATCGCCGAACCTGAAACGGGCGCGGTGGCGTGGGCGGCGACGCGAGTGAAGGTGGCGCGTGCCGCAGACGCGAACGGAACCCTGATTCTGTTCGCCGCCGAGATGCGCGAGCGTCCCCACGAGTACAAGGTGAGATGAAACGTGGCCACGAAGAGACGAAAACACGAAGAAGAACAAAATGCGGAACGTTGAGGTTGTAGATGCCGCATAGATGGGGAATGGCCGTCGATCTGGATCGCTGCACCGGATGCGGCGCGTGCGTGACGGCGTGTCACGCCGAGAACAACATCCCGACCGTCGGCGATTCGCAGGCCGCGCGCGGGCGCGCGATGCACTGGATCCGCGTCGAGCGGTACTGGGAAGGCGAGTACCCGGACGTCACGCTGAAGTTCCGCCCTGTGATGTGCCAGCAGTGCGACGCGGCGCCGTGCGAGCCGGTCTGTCCGACGTACGCGAGCCATCACACCGACGAAGGGCTGAACGCGCAGATCTACAACCGCTGCATCGGCACGCGCTACTGCGCCAACGCGTGCCCGTACAACGTCCGCTTCTTCGACTTCTTCCACCCGCAGTGGCCCAAGCCGCTCGACGCGCAGCTCAATCCCGACGTGTCGGTCCGCGAGGTCGGCGTGATGGAGAAGTGCACGTTCTGCGTGCAGCGCATCCACGCCGCCGCGATCGACGCGAAGGCGGCGAACCGTGAATTGAAGGACGGCGAGATTCAGCCGGCCTGCGTCCAGTCGTGCTCGGCGAAGGCGCTCGTGTTCGGCGATCTCAACGATCCCGAGAGCGAGGTCTCGAAGCTCTCGCGGTCCGATCGCGGGCACAAGCTGCTCGACGATCTCGGCACGCTGCCGAAAGTCACCTACCTGAATCGGCCGCAGGCATGAACGAAGCGCTCGCCCAACGCATCAGCGACGATCTCCTGCGTCCCGTCGTGACGACGACGTGGAAATTCTGGCTCCTCGTCGCCGTCCTCGGCAGCATCGTCGCGATGGGGCTCGGGACGTGGTTCTACCAGATGTACATGGGGTTCGGTCTCACCGGCATCAACATGCCGGTGTACTGGGCCTTCTACATCACGAACTTCGTGTTCTGGATCGGCATCAGTCACGCGGGCACGCTCATCTCCGCGATTCTGCGCCTCGTGAACGCAGGGTGGCGCCGGCCGGTGACGCGTTGCGCGGAAGTCATCACGGTATTCGCGCTGATGATCGGCGCGCTGTTCCCGATCATCCATCTCGGACGTCCGTGGCTGTTCTTCTGGCTCGTGCCGTACCCGAGTGAGCGGTTGATCTGGCCCAACTTCCGCTCGCCGCTCGTGTGGGACTTCTTCGCGATCAACACCTATCTCACCGGCAGCCTCCTGTTCCTGCTGCTTCCGATGATTCCGGACTTCGCGCTGGTGCGCGACAAGACGACGGGGTGGCGCAAGAAGCTGTACAGCGTGCTGGCGCTTCGATGGCAGGGCACGACCAAGCAATGGCATCGCCTCGAGTCGGCGATGCAGATCATGGCGATCGCGATCATCCCCGTCGCCGTGTCGGTGCACTCGATCGTGTCGTTCGATTTTTCGATGGCGGTGGTGCCGCTATGGCACTCGACGATCTTCGCGCCGTACTTCGTGACGGGCGCGATCTTCAGCGGCATCGCGGCGCTCATCCTCGCTATGGCGACGCTGCGCAAGGTGCTGCACCTCGAAGAGTACCTGCACCCAGTACATTTTCAGAACCTCGGCAAGCTGCTGTTGATGATGAGCCTGCTGTGGACCTACTTCGTCTTCGCCGAGCGGCTCACGGCGTGGTACGGCAACGAGCCTTCGGAAGTCGAAGCGCTGATCGTCACGCAGAGCGGTTCGTTCGCGCCGCTCTACTGGACGATGGTCGTCTGCAACTTCGTCGTCCCGTTCGTCATCCTGTCGCTCAGAAAACTGCGTACCATCACCGGCTGCGTGATCGCTTCATCGACCGTGCTCGTCGGCATGTGGCTCGAGCGCTTCCTCATCGTGGTGCCGTCGCTCAGCCACAAGTATTTGCCCTATACCTGGGGCCACTATCGGCCGCGGCCGGTCGAGATCATCATCACGATCTCGACGTTCGCGGCGATGATGCTGCTCTACACGCTCTTCGCGAAGCTGGTGCCCATCATCTCGATCTGGGAGCTGAAGGTCGGCGAGCATCCGGTGGCCGCGGGAAAGGCGGCGGAGCTGCGCGAGCACCCGTTGTGGAAGGCGAACCCATGAAGGCGGTTTACGCGCTCTACTCGGATCCGGACGACGTTCAGCGCGCGGTCGACGGGCTGCGCAAGGCTGGCATCGCGGACGACGACATCACTGTCATCTCTTCGGAGCCGATCGAGGAGTACGAGTTCAGCCATCGGCACCGAGCGACGTGGATCCACTGGATCGCGGGCGGCGGCGGCGCCATCGGCCTCGCGCTGGGGACATGGCTGACCAGCTTCACCGAGCGGGCGTGGCCGATCCCGACGGGCAACATGCCGATCGTCGCGTGGTGGCCAAACCTCATCATCATGTTCGAGATGACGATGCTCGGCGCGATCCTCGCGACGGTCATCACGCTGCTCATCACGGCCAGGATCCCGGCGCGCACGCCGAAGATGTATGACCCGGAAGTGACCGACGGGAAGATCCTGGTCGGTGTCGAGAACCCCAATGAAGGATCTGTGTCGGCGATCGAGCGGGCCCTGATGTCGCCCGGCGTCGCACGGTTGAAGACTATTCAGCTGTAAACCCCCTCGACACGACGTATAATCCCCACCCGTTCTACCCTTCGATCACCAGGCAACGGCCGGCGGTCCGCCGGCACGGAGGGACCCGTGAGACCGCGCTCGCTGGATCACTTCCTCAAGGAAGCGCGCGTTCCGTTCACGACGTTTCGCCACGCGCCGGCTTTCACGGCGCAGGAAGAAGCCGCCGTGTCGCACGTGCCGGGACGCTGCTGGGCGAAAACCGTCGTGTGCTTCGCCGACAACGCGCCAATCCTCGCCGTGCTTCCCGCGTACCTGATGGTCGATTTCGAGGCGCTGCGGCAGCTTGCCGGCGCGGGCGTCATCCGGCTCGCGTCCGAGCAGGAGTTCGCCGGCCTCTATCCGGAGTGCGAGCCGGGCGCGATGCCGCCGTTCGGCGATCTGTATCTCCAGCGCGTATTCGTCGATCGCACGCTCGTGGGCGAGTGCGACATGGCGTTCAACGCCGGCACGCACACCGACGCGATTCGAATGCACTACGGCGATTTTGCCGACCTCACGCGTCCGACCGTCGGTTCGTTCGGACGATTCCCGGCGGCGGGCAGCGCCGTCGTCGCCGCGGGCTCGGCCGTGTAAGCGTCGGGCGCCGCACAGCTTGGGTAGGCAGTATGAGATCTGTCAGAGCAGTCATCGGCGGGCGCGAAACCGTGACGGTCGCTCCGCTCGCATCCGTGTTAGAAGCGGCGCAGCTCATGGCGGCGCGTCGAATCGGCGCCGTTCCGGTCGTGGATGGAGACCGCCTTGCCGGCATCTTCACCGAGCGCGACGTCCTCACGCGTGTCGTGGCCGCCGGTCTCGACCCCTCTACCACTACCGTCGCCGACGTCATGTCGATCCAGCTGGTCGTCGCCGAGATCGGCGAACCCTACGACGCCTGCCTGCAGCGGATGCGACAAGCGCGCGTGAGGCACCTCATCGTGCTCAACCAGGGACGCCTGGCCGGCATCGTCTCGCTTCGCGACCTGATGGCCGTCGATCTGGACGAGAAAGACGAAGCGATCACGCTGCTCAACGCGTACGTGCATTACATTCCCGCGGACATTCACGTCAAGGCTCATACGTAATTCACACGCGTGGGGCCCCCACGCGCAGACACGCTCGCGCCGTAGCGCTCGCGTGTATCCAGAACAGAACGTCGCCAAGGGACGCCCGCCCGTCAGCGCCTTCGAGCCGTCCGTCGACGAGCGACAGGTCACAACATGCGGTGCCAGCCACCTCACGCGACCGCAATGCTGCGGTCGCGGACGCGGACAGGCGTTGGAAAGAAGGTTGTGAGACCGCCTTCTGGAAGATTGCTGGTTGCTGGTTGCTCGCCCGTTCAGCGGCCAGCAACTACCAGCAACCGGCAACCAGTTCAAGACACCGCAACCGGCGACGCCGACGATCCCGATTGAGCCGGCGGTGGTGGCGCCGGAGCAGGCGGACGGGCTTTGGGTTCAGCGGCCGGTTTGTGCGCCGCGGCGGCGGGCATGCGCTCCTTCAGCATCTGCTCGGCGTGTGCGAAGAAGTCTTCCTTCGAGATCTTCGCGGCGTCGACGTCGGCAAGCAGCGACCGCTGCGCTTTGTACTCGCGGTTCTCGATGCCGGCCTTGCTCTGGAGCATGCGCCATGCCTTCCGGCGCTCGACGCAGAAGAGCACGAGCTGCCGCGACAGCGCACGATATTCGACGTCGCCCGCGGCGCCCTGAACCTTGATATAGACGCCGAAGTCAGGCACGTACGCGCGGTGGGTTGGGACGAGGTACCGCCGGTAGACGACATCCTGCTGCGTGATGCGCGCCAGCATGTTGTCGAGCGGGATCAGCTTCTGCGCGTCCGTTTCCTTGATCTTCTTCAGGTGGTTTCGGAACCGCGCTTCGCTCGCGCACCAGTGCGCGACGGTATATCGATACGTTTCGGTGCTGTTCTTGAACTTGGTGTCGTACCAGTCGAGATCCATCGACGGGTTGCCCTTGAGATCGAGCGCTTCCTGATATGTTTCGCCGAGCCTCGGGTTGAAGACGAACTCGGGCGCCCCGCGCGAGTCACGGACGCGCTGCGCCTGCGTCAGCGCCATGTCGTCGGGCACGCCATGCTCCGGCTGACACGTGGTGAAGCACTGCAGAAACGCGGTGCCGCGATATTCGATGCCGTCGAGGATCGCCCGGTACAGCTTCGGCGCGTTCGCGATCGACACCTGGGCGACGAACGGCGACCCGTGCCCCGCCAGGAACGTCTCGGCGACGGTCTTCTTCTCGACGTTCTTCCCCTGCGTCGCGGCGCCGAACATGTTCATGTCGTTGCCGCCCAGCATCGGCGTCGAGTCGGAGTTCTGGCCGCCGGTGTTCGAGTACACCTGGGTATCCAGCATCACCGCCTTGACGTTGGGGCGGTTCTGCAGAACGACCTTCGACACGTTCTGGTATCCGATGTCGCCCATGCCGCCGTCGCCGCCGACGACCCACGCCTTCGGCAGCTCCAGCACCTCCTGATCCGTCATCAGCGCATCGCTGAAATGCGTGAACTCGTAGTACTCGCGCGGGGTCATGACGTCGCGCTCGCGATTCATGAGCGAGTCGACCAGCCGCTCGGGGATGACCGATCGCCGCGCGTGATCGACCATGAAGCTTTCGCCCAGCAGCCAGCCGACGGTGACGCCGTCCTGGAAGAGGGAATTCATCCACGGATACGGATGCGGATTGTTGGGCGGCGTCGAACCGTACACCGTGTTGCAGCCGGTATGCGCCGCCATCGCCATCACCGACATGCCGTTGGCGAGCCGGCCGTCGACCGACTGCAGGTTCTTGTGGTTGAACGCTTCCTGACGCATGACGGCCGTGAGCGCGCCGAGGATGTCCTCGTCGGTGAGCGGCCCGTGCCCCGCGATGCGCGCCTTGGTGTCCGTGTCGTCCTCGCCGCCCAGGCCCATCAGGAGATGCGCGACTATCTGACGGAACAGGTCGTACTCTTCCTGACTGCGCGCTTTCAGATCGGCGAGCTTCTGAGCGCCGACCTTTTCAACGTTGTCCGCTTTCGCCCGCAGCCGATCGGCTTTCGCGTGGAAGATCGGCCGCATGTAGGCTTCGGTCACCGCCGCGATGGCGCGCAGAATGCTCTTTTCGCCGCAACCGGCGCAGGCGCCGTCGCCCGACACGAGCGCGTCGTAGTTCCTGCGGACCATCAGCATGTTGCGCAGCGTGGCCGTCTTCGAGTCCTGCGGCCGCGTGTCGTTGTAGAGGCCGAGGTACTTCTGCGGCGTATCGGGCAGCAGGTTCAGGAACGCAGTGCCCGTTTCGTGCTCGGCGTTGACGTCTTCGGTCTCCTGCACCATCCGCAGCGCCTGGTGCTCGCCGCACGCGGTCACACACGCCGCGCACCCTTTGCAGAGGTCGGAGACGAAGATCGAGAAGATGCCGCCGCCGCCCGCGCTCCGCTTCTCCGGCGTCGCGAAGATCGCGTTCGCCTTCTGATACGCCATCGGCACCTTGTCGATGATGTCGAAGAACTGCCGCTTGGCGTCGACGGAGAAGCCGTCGACTTCGTTGGTGACCGTGTGGAGGATCTGCGGCAGCGGTGTGTCGGCGCCGGTCGCAATCGCCTCACGCATCATGGCGCGCGTGCGCGTCTCGATTTCCGGGAGCGAGCGGAGCATCTTGCCGCGCTCGCCCGCATCACGGACGTACCGCATGATCGCCGTGCGCAGGATCGTCTCGAGATCCTGCGAGCAGTTCGGGAGCGCCGTGTCGGGACAGACGGCGATGCACTCCATGCACTGCGTGCAGTTCTCGGCGATGTAGAGCGGTGTCTCGCGGCGGGCGACGTACTTCGACGCCGTGTCGCCGCTGCCCGCTGCCATGACGCCCACCGACGCCAGCGCCGAGGCCGGCTGGTTGTAGCCGAGGCCCGATCGGAATTCGCCGTCGAACGTCGCGACCTGCGTGACCGGCGTCCGCGCCGCCTGACCGTCCGGGATCGGATTCGATCGGCAGCCGCAGCCGTGTCCGTTGCCGTCCTCGACCACCGGAAGGAACGGTTTGCCCCTGAGCGTCGACCGATCCGGCGCCTGCAGCTCGCCGACGCGAATCTCGCGCACGCGCTCGAAGCCCTGCGTCATGACCTCCATGTTGGAGTTGACGACGGACTCGCCGAGCCGCCCGAATTTCTTTACGTACTGCCGGCGCACGACCTCGCGGAACTGGTCCTGCGTGATCCGGAACTCCTCGAGCAGCGGCGACACCGCGAAGAAGGCTCCGAGGAACGCATTGCCCTGCATGCGGAGCTGCAGGTCAGCACGATCGGTGGCGCGGCGCGCGATTTGGAAGCCGGGCAGCGTGAAGACGCGGATGTTCTTGTCGATGATCTGGCGGCGCGCCCAGAGCGGCAGGCGCTCCCACGCCTGTTCGCCTTCTTCCTCGGATTCCCACACGAGGCAGCCGCCTTCCGACATGCCGTCCAGCGGGTTGGTATGCGTGAACGCTTTCGGATCGCAGCACAGCACGACGGTGACGTGGCGGAGATCGCAGTTGACGCGGATGCGTTCGGGCGCGGCCACCATGAAGTAGGAGGTCGGAGCCCCCTTCTTCTCCGAGCCGTACTTCGGGTTGGCGCTGACGTGAATGATTTCCTTCGGGTTGCCGAGCTCGTCGACGACCTTGTCGCGCTCGTAGAGGAGGTCGTTCAAATCGCCGAGGATCGCGCCCAGATTCTTGCCGGTCGTGATCGCGCCCCAGCCGCCGATGGAATGAAACCGTACGGCGATCGCATGTTCGGGCAGCAGCGACGGCGCGTCGTCCGATTTCACTTCGTACGGATGATCGACGCCCAGGACGAAGAACGTCGTGCCTTCGTCGGCGCGCTTGCCGTCCTTGCGTGCCCGCGCGCCGGTGACGAACTCGTACGCGCCGATCACGTGCTCCGGCCTGAAGTCGCGCGAGCCGAGCCCGTAGATGCCGGAGAAGAGCTGCGGCATCTGATCGATCGTGATGGCCGGAAGTCCGTCGCTCGCCGGATGTGCCGGCGTCCGAAGCGCTTTGTTCAGCGCCGTCCGGATATCGCGACCCATTGGATTGTCGCCCGCCATCGCCTCGTCGGTCCGCTCGAGGATGATGACGTTCTTCTTGCCGGCGAGCGCCGCGATCACGGCCGCCTCGGGGAACGGACGGATGACGTTCAGGTGAATCGACCCGAGCTTCGCGCCGCTGCGCGCGCGGAGGTAATCGACCGCTGCTTCGATGTTTTCCGCCGCCGACCCGAGCGACACGAAGACCGTGTCGGCATCGTCGGTCTTGTACTCGGTGACGAGGCCGTAATAGCGGCCCGTCAACCGTCCGAACTCCTCGTACGCGTCCTGAAGGAACGCGAGAATCGGCTCGGTGAAGTTGTTGCGCCGGGCGACGACGCCCTGCATGTAGTGCTCCTGGTTCTGCACCGGACCGAGCAGAACCGGGTTCGTCAGGTCGATCATCCGCGGCACGCGACGCCGCTTCGGGCCGAACAGAATCCGCTGGCTCTCGGTGGGGCAATCGATGATGTCGTCGGGTGCGCCGAGGTATTCGCGGATGAGTGCCGATTCGTGCTTGTAGAAGGTTCGTTCGAGATGCGACGTCAGGAAACCGTCCTGGATGTTCATGCCCGGCGTAAGGCTCAACTCGGTGACCCGCCGCAGGATGAGCGCCTGGTCGGCCGACTGCTGCGCGTCCTTGCCGAAGACCATGATCCAGCCCGTGTCGAGCGCGCCATAGATGTCGTCGTGTCCGCAGTGGACGTTGAGCGCGTGCTTGGTCAGCGCGCGCGCGGCCACTTCGAGCACCATCGTCGAGCACTTGCCCGGCGCATGGTAGTACTGCTCGACGCCGTACACGACGCCTTGCCCCGACGTGTAGTTGACCACGCGATTGCCGCACACCGAGTACGCAATGGCGCCACCCTGCGCCGCGTGCTCCCCCTCGGCCTCCACGGCGATCGTGTTGCGGCCAAAGACGTTCAGCTTGCCTTCCGCGAACGCCTGTTGGTACAGCTCGCCGCCTTCGGTCGACGGCGTGATGGGATAGAAGATGCCGCCGTCCGCAATCCGCGTTTCCGTGTGATAGGAGACTAGCTGGTTGCCGTTGGCAGTAACCCGAATACCCGGATACCGTGGCCTGTCCGTCATGCGACATCCCTCCACGCCTGGAAGGCAGGGAATTTCGAGGACTCGTCGCCTATGAAACGATGAGGGTCTGTATCGCGCGGATTTTACCCCCTTACCGGGAGGGCGGCAACCACTCGACGGTGCCATCGGACGAGTCGGCGTCGCGGCAGAGATCGCGCTGCGGAGCAGCTGGGGCTGCGCCTGCACAAAGAAATGATGTGAGTCGCGCGCCGCTTGGATCCACCGGTGTTACCGTGCACGCTTCCCGAACGGGAGGACCAATGCATACACGTCGAGCGCCGCTCATCGTTGCAGCTCTTTTCGCCGCGACCGCCGTATCGCTCGTCGCTGCACCGCCCGCTACCGTCTGGTGGGGACAGTGGGGACAGAATCCACAGCATCAAGGCACGGTCCCGGTCGTCGGACAGACCGGATCGCGTATCCTCGCGAACGTCGTGTACGACCCTTTCACCGATAAAGAGCAGAACGGTCCGTATGCTGCCGGCGACCTGCTGGTCCACTATCAGACACCGCTCATCAGCGGGAACGACGTGTTCATGGAGTTCAAGACCGGTCAGTTCTCCAACATCAAGAACTGGCAGGTGCAGACATGGGGCGAGCGGAAGTTCTCGTGGGTGAACGGCCAGCTGGTGAAGCAGTGGGAGTTCACCGGCGACTGGAAGCCGGTGCCCTTCTCGCCAGACAAGGACGGTCCCGGCTGGGAGCCGGTGTATCACGGCGCGCTCACGACTGCTGCGCTGTACGTCCCCGGATTCGGCGGCACACTCTTGAAGCTGGATCGCGCGACGGGCGCGGTGCTCGCGCGCATCAATCCGTTCGCCACGATCGATCCGAACACGTACGCAGTCGGCCCGCTCAGTGCCGATAAGTTCGGCAACATCTATTACAACGTGATGCAGCTCGATGGCAGCGCGAAGGATCCGTGGCTCGTCGACGTTCCGCAATCGTGGCTCGTCAAGGTGACGGCGGCTGACGTGCCGAAGGCGGTGGCGTGGTCGACGCTCGTGCCGGGATCTCCCACGGCAACCGATCAGTGCACCTTCCGATACGCGATCGCAGACTTGCCGTGGCCGGTCCTGAACGCCAATGGGACGCCGGCGCCGACGCCGACGATCACGTGTGGTTCGCAGCGGCCGCCGGTCAATACCGCTCCCGCGCTCGGTCCCGACGGCACGATCTACGACATCAGCCGCGCATCGCTCGACGACTACTACGGCTACGTCATCGCCATCAACAGGGATCTCACGCCGAAGTGGGTCTCGTCTATGCGCAACCGGTTCCATGACGGCTGCGGGACTCCGTTCCTACCGGCAAGCGGGACGCCCGGTGGCTGCCGTGCGGGCGCACCAGCAAACGTTAGCCCGCCGGACGGCATGCCCGGATCGGGCCGCGTGCTCGACGACTCGACGTCGGCGCCGGTCGTGGCGCCTGACGGCTCCGTCTACTACGGCGCGTACACGCGGTACAACTACGCGCAGGGTCACTTGATGCGCTGGTCGAGCGCCGGCCAGTATCTCGACACCGCAGCGCCGTGGGGCGGGTTCCAGTTCGGATGGGACACGACGCCGGCGATCTTCCCGTTCACGACCGCAACCGGTGCGCAGACGTTCGCCGTGATTACGAAGGAGAACCACTACGGCGACGTCGGCTCGTACTGCAACGACGCCACGATCTGTCCGCCAGATCGCACTGCCACGCATCCGGCATATCCAGAGGAGTACTTCATGTCGTCGCTCACGCCGGATCTGTCGGTGAACTGGCGGTTTCAGAATACGAATCCGTTGAGCTGCACCCGCAACGCGGACGGCACGCTGTCGTGCACGTCCGATCACCCGCGCTTCTTCGAGTGGTGTGTCAACGCGCCGGCGGTCGACGTGAACGGGACAGTGTTCTCGAACAGCGAGGACGGCAACCTGTACGAGATCGATCGCAACGGGAACCTGGTGAATATCGTGTTCACGCAGCTGGCGATCGGCGCCGCCTACACGCCGCTGTCGATTGGTCCCGATGGACGGGTCTACACCCAGAACGACGGGCGCATGTTCGTGATCGGATTCTGAGAGCACAATACAGAGTACCTATACGGGTGGGGCGGGCCTGGCGGCTCGCCCGCCAGTTCAACGGACCGAACTCGATCACGACCGATCAGGACGGCAACGTGTATCTGGCGGAAGTGTTCGACGGGCGCCTGCAGAAGTTCCGCCGAAGCGCGGCGCCGATCCGGCGAAGCTCGTCGGCCAGGAGCTACGTTACTCGGGTACGTAGATCAAGCCTTCGGCAGTTTCTCTTCGTCGGCGATTCGGAACGCCCCCGATTCGGCAGATTCGAGCAGCTCGCGCGCCCGGTCGACATCGGCTTCGGCGACCCACACCTCGACGGCGCCGAGGCCGTCGATCGTCAGGCCGTGCGTGTTGCGCAGCGACTCTCCACGTTCGGCGGTGGAGATCCCCTGCGCTTCAAGAAACGCCCGGACCTGTTGGGCGTGCAGCTCGCCGCTGGCAACGAACACGCAGCGTAGTTCCGTGCTCATAACGCTCATTATCTAATGTAATGCCGACGCGAGCTGACGTAAGAACAAGCCGACGTCGGTGACCATCCCGATCGTCTGCGACGATCCGCGGTCGGCGAGCTTCGTGACGACCGCGGGGTTGATGTCGACGCAGACGAGCCGCACCCACGCCGGCAGCATGTTGCCGACGCCGATGCCGTGGAGCATCGACGACAGCACGAGCACGAGCGTGACGCCCTGCAGCGCCGCGGTGTAGCGATCCTGCGCCTCGACCAGGTTCACGATCGTGTCCGGCAGCGGACCATCGTCGCGGATGCTGCCGGCGAGCACGTAGTCGACGCCGCGGCGGATGCATTCGTACATCACGCCGGACTTCAGCACCCCGTGCTCGACGGCCGGCCGCAGACCGCCCGCGCGGTAGATGGCATTGATCGCGCGCATGTGGTGGCGATGACCGCCTTCGATCGCCTTGCCCGTTTCGAGATCGACGCCGAGCGACGTTCCGAGCAGCGCCTGCTCGACGTCGTGCACGGCGAGCGCGTTGCCCGCGAGCAGCACGTCGACGTACCCGCGCCGAATCAGGTCGCAGAAATACGCGCCTCCACCGGTGTGGACGACGACCGGTCCGGCGACGAACGCGATCCGCTCTCCGTGCTTCCTGGCGTCGCGCATCATCGCCGCGATCCGTGACACGCCGACCTCGACGCGCCGCTCCGACGAGATCTCGTTGGTCATGAACGCGAAGCCGAAACGATCGCGCGCGCGAAATTCGGGAACGATCTTCACGCCCGCGACACCGCAGACGACGAGGTCGCCCTTTCGGATGTCGCGCAGCTTGCGGCAGACGGCGCGGTGGTCTTGGATCACGATTGCCGCGTCCATCCGCTGGTTCTCGACGGTCACCCACAGGCCGCCGCGGCGCACGAACGTCTGGTGGTTGGTCGTGGAGTAGAAGTCGTCGGGGGCGCAGCCGTCGCGATCGGCCGAGACGAGGTGCGCGTCCTCGATGCGCGCAACGCGGCACCCCAGCGTGACCAGCTCTTCGAGCAGCTCCGTCAGGTCGCCGGCCTCGCGCGCGGTCACCCGCATCGAGACGAAGGACGGCTCGTCGTTGGTGCGCCCGATCCTGAAGTCGAGCACCTCGAACGCGCCGTCGTGGCGCACGACCGTGTCGAACATCGCGTTGAGCAGCTGCGAATCGATCAGGTGGCCTTCGGCTTCGACGATCTCGGTCGCGGCGGGCACGTCAGTGGGTGAGCGCGTACAGCACGATGTTCACGCCGACGGCGTAGCCGTTCGGCGAGAAGCGATCGAAGTACTCCTTGTTCTCCCCCTCGCGCTCCCAGGTGTCGGGGATGTCGGTGTTGTGCGCCATGACGACCATCAGGCGCCCCTTCTCGTCGTTGATGCCGCGGAAGTTCACGCGCGCGCTGTCCGCGCCGCGCTCCGAGACCGAGCCCCAGCGGCCCCAGAACTGAATCGACGACACCTGCTCGATCTCCTTCACGTCGTACAGCGTGTGCATGATTGGATGATCGAGCGGGATGTCGAAGATCGGATACGCGCTCGGCGGCAGCACGCGGCCGATCTCGTCGGCCCACTGGTCCCACGCGTCGGTGCCCCAGAAGTCGTCGACGGTCATGAAGCCGCCCTTCAGCAGGTACGCCCGCAGCGCCTCGACCTCTTCGTCGGTGAAGCGCGCGGTGCCGGCGTCTTCCAGATGCAGCATCGTGCAGCGCGACAGCAGCGGGTCGGTCAGGCGCACCACGACGTAATCGGGCTGGCCGGATGCATCGAGTCGAACCGCCACGTTCGTCAACTCGCCGAGGCGGACCGAGAAGTTGTTGTCGGCGCCGGGGAAGTCGGTGTCCCACCCGCTGCCGCCCGCTTCGCGGCGGTTGCTGTAGTAGAAGCCGCGGCAGAAATTCCACGAGCCGTCGAAGTTTTCGCGCGCGGCCCATTTCGGCGGCGTGCGATAGAAGCGGCCGCCGCCAACCCAGATCCGCGGCCGCCAGTTCGGATCCTGTCCGACCTGCGCGAGTGCGGCCGACGCCATCGGCGCCGCCACCGCGAGCAGCAGCGCCGCGAGCAGCCGTCGGCGCGGGACAGTTCTCACGGCCTCATGATATGGCAGATTTCGTGGTTCAGCGCCGCACAATGCGCGCGCCATTTGATTCCCTTACGGTCGCGTCGAATACCTGTGCTGGAATCGCGCGCGCACGGCGCGGCGCTGACCGCGGGACGCTGCGCGGCTCACGCTATCGCCTGTCATCCCCGGCCGCATGCTTGAAAATCAGCGGCGCGGAACGGCCTCCCTGACTGTAGGTTCCTGTTAGTTCAGTAGCATTCTCGTTCAGCGTTCCCGCGTACGATCCGCCCAGGGCTGGCACGTCGAGCGTCACGCGCGCGCCGTCCTGGGTGATTCTGACCGGGATCTCGAGCCCGCCCTCACCGCGATTGACGAGAGCGCCGGTCGACGTGCCGTCGGCGTGATTCGTCATCGTGAGGACGAGCTTCAAGCCGCCGCTGACGTCGATCGTGCCGTTCCAGCGGCCTTCCAGCTCCTTTCCGATCCGGCCGCCGGTGATCGGCGCGGCGATCCTGGCCTCGCCCTTTCGCGTCATCGTGAACGGCACCGCGGCGCCGTCGATGTAATAGCTGCCGGATATCGATCCGCCATCATCGGACATCGTGCCGTCGAACGACTGGTCGGTGCGAGCCTGGAACTCGATCGAGCGGCCGTCGACCACGACTTTCTGCAGCGGCAGCCCGGTCAGCTGCTGCGCGGGAACGCTGACCGCGCCGGTGATGCGGCTGCCGCTCTTCGCGAAGTCGATCTGGAACGCGATGTCCATTCCCGGCGCCTGCACCAGCCCCTCCCAATGACCCGACGGATCGACGGGCGTTTGCGCGCGCAGCGAAGCGGCGGTGAACAGAAAGATGACGACAACGACTGACGTGCGAAGAGTGCAGTACATATCAATCTCCTTTTGGCGACTAGAAGTCTGTTTCGGCGATGTTGATCGCGGCGCCGTAGAGCATCGCGGCGGATGCAGCGGCGCTGACGAAGAGGCCTGGCCACGGCAGGCCGCCGGTCCGGAAATACACTTCAGCGGTCATGGCGCCGAAGATGCCGTAGCGCGATCCGTCGGCGACAATCTGTTCGCCGATCGCGAGCACCACCGCGACGACGCACGCCATCAGCGCGGGACGCCAGATGTCGTCGAACACGCTCGACAGCAGGAACGCGAGGCTGAAGAAGATGAGGCCGGCCGCGAAGACGCACGCGCCGTGGACGAGCGCGTCCGCGACGGCGTAGCTCTGTCCGACAGCGGGTGAGAGCAGGGGCAGCAACAGTGAGGGCACCAGCGCGAGCGCGAGCAGCTCGGCGACCGCCGTCGCGGCCCGTATGCCGATCACGCGCGTTCGCGACACCGGCATCGACAGGGTGAACGATGCGGCGCCGCCGGAGGTCTGCGAGAGCAGGCCACCGGTGCCGAGCAGCACCGCAAACAGCGTCCACATCTGAGTGAGGTTCTGCCGGAACCACTGCCACCAGATGAAGCCACGATAGTCGTGCTGCAGCTCCACGGCCTTTCGAATCAGGCCGCCGAGCGCGCCGCCGCCGGTATCGAGCGAACGCGCCGCCGGGATGAGCGCCGACACGCGCGGGTACTCGAGCACGTTGCCCGCGGCGAGGAGCAGCAGGAGAAAGAGGCCGATGAGGAACCGGGTGCGGGTTTCGAGCCACGATTTTCGCCAGAGCATGTCAGTCCTCCGCGGACACGGTTTCGAGGAAGATTTCCTTCAGCGTCACCGGCACGACGTCGACCGAGACCGGATTCAGCGCGCGCGCTTCATCGATGATTCGATCGGCGCCGGCGCTCGACAGCACGGTGAGCACGCGCCCTTCACGGCGCATCCGCTCGACGCCCGGCGCGCGAAAGGCCGGTTGCGGCGCGCCGCCGTCGAACACGAGCTGAATGCGCCGATAGCGTTCGCGCAGCTCCTCGAGCTCGCCCGCCACCACGGCGCGGCCGCGGTCGACGATCGCGACGCGGTCGGCGATCTGATCCACCTCGGCGATCTGGTGCGAGGAGAAGAAGACGGTCGTTTCCTGGCTGGCGACGTGCGCCACGAGCGCCTGCAGCACTTCTTCGGTCACCGCGGGATCGAGCCCCGAGGTCGGCTCGTCGAGCACGAGCAGCTCCGCCCCGCGGCACAGCGCGAGGAGCAGCGCGAGCTTGGTGCGGGCGCCGCGCGACAGCGCTTTGATTCTGCCCGCGAGCGGCAGCTCGAACGCGCGGAGGTACCGTTGCTCGAGGTCGCGATGCCATTTCGGATAGAACGCGGCGGTGAAGCGCACGATCTCGTCGACGGTCATGTACTCGTAGAGCTCCTTGTCCTCGCTCACGAAGCCGGTCCGGCGGCGAATCTCGACGCTCGACTCCGGCGCGTCGGCGGGAAGGCCGAACACGCGCGCCCGTCCGGCCGTCGGCCGCGTCATCCCGAGCAGGATTTTGATCGTGGTCGTTTTGCCGGCGCCGTTGCGTCCCAGAAATCCGAAGATCGAGCCGGCGGGCACGTCGAGGTCCAACCCGCGCAGCGCTTCGGTCGTTCCGAAGCTCTTTCGAAGATCGATCGTCTCGATCGTCCGCGGATCAGCCACGATGACCTCCAGGCGTCGTCAACCCCGCGAGCTCCGCCTCGAACAGGCGCCGGATCTCGTCGTCGCTCAGGCCGCGCGCCCGCAGCCGCTCCACGGCGGAGGCGACGATCGTCTTGCCGGCGCGCACGCTGTCGGTCACCTTCTTCGCGGGCGCGTTGGCGGAGACGAACGCGCCTGCCCCATGCCGCAGCTCGATCACGCCCTCGTGCTCCAGCTCGCGGTACGCCTTTGCGACAGTGTTCGGGTTGATCACCAGTTCCTCCGCCAGCGGCCGGATGCCCGGCAGCTGCTCGCCGGGGCGCAGCGCCCCCGTTTCGACGGCGTGCTTCACCTGCTCCATCAACTGGAGGTAGATCGGAACGCCCAACGACGGGTTCGGCCTGAACAACATCGCAACTGTGCTACTGAACTAACACAGTATTACTGTGGGGGAGCGCCGGACGATTGTCAAGAAAAAAAGCGAGACCGCGCGAAAATCGCGGAAGCGCGAAATCACGAAAATACGTTAAGGTTCTGCGTGTAGTTCGTCGTGAGCTCATGACGCAGACGCCGCGCGAGCTGCTCGAATTCCTCCACCGGTACGACCCGGCGATCCAGTCGCTCGCTCTCGCGGTGCGGACCGTCGTCCGTCAGGAACTCGCCCCGTGCCATGAGTACATCTTCGAGATGCGCTCGAAGGTCGTGTTGTTGTACGGCGCAACCGAGCACGTCATCGCCGACGGCATCTGCCAGATTGGCGTCTTCGCCCGACACGTGACGCTCGCGTTCCCGCGTGGGGTCGACTTCCACGATCCTGCCGGCATCCTCGAGGGCAGCGGCAAACGGATGCGTCACATCAGGGTGAAGAGACTCTCTGACCTCGATCGACCGGAGATACGGGCATTCCTTCGACAGGCGCGCAGGCGCGCCGGCCTCAAACGACGGCGCGGTGACGCCGGCGGCGAAGTGGTGACGAGAGTGAAGCAGACGCCGCGCGGAATCGTGTAAGGTTTTGTCCGATTTAGAATAGTCCGGTAACGTACTAACTGGAATTCACATGATGGCGCGCAAGAACATATCCACCGGCACGCCCTGGGAACCAATCGTCGGCTATTCGCGCGCCGTCCGCGTCGGCGACCGCGTGTGGGTGTCGGGCACGACGGCCACCGGCGACGATGGGAAGGTCGTCGGCGTGGGCGATGCGTACGTCCAGGCGAAGCGGACCTTGAAGAACATCGAATCGGCGCTCGCGCGAACGGGCGCCACGCTGCGCGACGTCGTCCGCACGCGAATGTACGTCGTGAATATCGCCGGCGACTGGGAAAAAGTCGGCCGCGCGCACGGCGAGGTGTTCGGCGACATCCGGCCGGCGACGGCGATGGTCGAAGTCCGTCGACTCATCGATCCCGACATGCTGGTCGAAATCGAGGCGGATGCGATCGTCGGGGTGCCGTGACCTCGTCCGACCGCGATGCTGCCCGGCGCGGCGCCGTCGGACCGTTTCGCGGCGACGCGCTATTTCGTTCCGCCGGTGACGTTGACCTTCACGTACGCGTTCGACCAGCAGCATTGGAACCCGCCGCCGCCTTCACCGGTCGAATCGTTCACCTGTACGCGGAGCGTGTATTCGCCCGCGGTACCGAACGTCGCGTTGGTGGTGTTCTTCCCGCCGTTGTCCTTGTCGATGGGAGGACCGGCCGGATCGAATTTCACCGTGGCGCCGGCCGGCTGGCGGTACACCGCCCACTTCACCGCGATCGGCGGCGGAGGCGTGAATCCCTCGGGCAGCCCGAGCGCGGCGAGATCGCCGCGTGGCCCTCGACCGCCCGTCGCACCGGTGGCGCCGCTCGCGCCGGCTGCGCCCGCGTCACCGGTTCCACGCCCGCGTCCTCGTCCGCGACCACGGCCGGTCGTTTCGGGGACGTTGATCTTCGGTCCTTCGTCCGTCACCCACGTCGTGAGCGCCAGTGGTGTGTTGACCGCGGTCGTGTACGAGGCGACCGTGTCGGTCGGCGGACCGGTGAACGCGGGACCGCCCGGCTGGAACATGATCTTCGGCGGCGTGTTCTTGCTCGCCGCGTCTTCGAACGGCTCGACGACGTAGTCGGCCTGCGTGTGGAGCGTGATGCTGTTGGTGAATCCGTTCGCGACGATCGTCCACGTCAGCTTCTTCTGGCCGAACTCCTTCGGCACTTTGATCGCGAGCACGCCCCATTGGCGGCCGGTCTGGAAATGCGTCGGTTGTCCCTGATCGGGACCGCCTGGCTCGATGCGGTTGTTCGGTCCGGCGGGGATGTCGAATTCCTGTTTCGTGTTCCGGTTGAAGTACCCCACGAGCAGGCGGATGCTGCCGTCCTTGTCGTAGTACCAGCCTTCGTACGCCGGCGTCACGCTCGTGCCGCGCTCGCGAATCGTCTGCGACAGCGGCAGCGAGCTCGGCGTCTGTCCCACGCCCTGCTTCCCCGCGCGTCCGAGCACGGTACCCGCGAGCGCCACGATCAACACACCGACGACGGCAGATCGACGCATCTTCAATCCCCTGATTCCGGGTTTCCAGCCACGACACGAAACACACGAAACCACGAAACTCACGAAAAAATATAAATCGTGGTCAAAAAAAGAGGCGCCGGAAAGACACGGCGCCTCATTCTGCCACGAGTCGAAAGGCTTATTGCTGCTGCGCGGCGCCCGTGGCCGTGGTCGTTGCCGATGGGCGCTTGGCGAGCTCGGCCTTGAACTCGTCGTCGCTGTAGTACGTGATGTTGATCCAGGCGTGACCCATCTCGTCGACGGTGCGGTCGCCCCAGCCAACCCACTGATCCGGATCCGGATTCGATTTGTTCCCTTTCGTGTTGTCGTACCACGCGAGGAAGTGGAGGATCGTTCCCTTCGGCAGCAGCGGCGCGACGTCATCGGCGTAGATGTACATGTTGTGCCAGTTGAAATTGAAGTCGACGACCTGGCTCAACATCTCGCGCTTGCCGTCCGGATAGATCGCTTCCATCGACATGCCCTTGCCGCGCAGGTGCATGTGCGCCTGGAAGTTTTCGATGCGCGCATTCTGCTTCAGCGCGACGAAGCTCTCGGTCGTCGTCACGGCGTTCGGGGCGATGTCGAGCGCACGCGTGCCGACGACCTGGTTGCCCGAGAAGGTGTTGAACAGCGCAAGCACCTCGCGGTGCTTCGGTTCCTGTCCCTTCGGATAGAACCACACGGCGAGCTCGGTGTGCGCCGAGACTTCCTCGCCGACCGCGTGATAGTGCATCTCCCACGTGATCTTCGACCCCGGCAGCATCAGCCGGCCGGAGTCGGGACGCATCTCGTCGCCGTTCTTGCCGACCGCCCATTCCATGAAGAGGCCGTCGCCCGCGACGTTCGGATCGTTGGTGAACAGCGCCGGATCCATGTCCTCGGGCTGCACGAGGCGCGCGAGCGCGTGATGCGTGATCTTGCGCGCGTTCTTGCCGACCGGACGGATTTCAATCGCCCGAACCCAGCGCGGTTCGGTGAGGCCGGTCGGGACCGTCGGACGCCACCACGCGTCCTGCGCCACCGCAGGCATCGTGTACTCGGGCGATTTGACGATGAGGTCGGCCTGACCGTACTTCGAGGCCAGCTGCCACACGGCATCCGTGGGCCACTGCTTCGGCGCGGGCATATCCTTCGGATCCCCCTTCGGCGATCCCGCCGCGACCCACGCGAGGATCGTGTCGATCTGGTCGTCGTTCAGCGAGCGATCGTTCTGGAACTTCTGGATGCCGACGGTCTTGTCGATGTGCCACGGCGGCATCTGGCGTGCGCCGACGCGCGCGGCAATCGACTTGGCCCACGGCCTGGCCTCTTCGTAGGTCGTGAGTGACATCGGCGCCATGCCGTCGGAGCGGTGGCATGCCTCGCATTTCGCTTGGAAGATCGGAGCGACGTCCTTGGTGAAGGTCGGCGTCTTGACCGTATCGGCGGCGATCGCCGGAACGCTCATCAACAAAATGCCGAGCGCAGTCGCGCCTGCACCCAGTCCGCGCCAGAGCCAGTTGTGAAACTGCTGACCCATGTTCCGCTTCGCTCCTTTCGATCCGACGGGCGGTCGTCGCCCCAGTTGAAGTCAGGTCATTGTGCACGGTGGGTCCGGTCGCTGGCAAGCCTGAGGGCGAGTTGTTGCAACAAATTACAGGATCGACACACGGCTCGACGAGTAGCCGAGGGAAAGCCGGCAAAAAAGCGGAAAGCCCGCAAAAACGGGGGTCAGAAACCGCCGCCGATTTGGAGCGCCAGGCTGCCGACTGCGCCGCGAAGACGCGTATCGTCGCGGCGATCGCCGCCGATCAGGCGATACCCGATGCCTCCGGTGAGTCGGATGCTCTTCGTCAGCCGCACGCGTGCGTCGAGCTCCGGCTCGACGACGAAGAATTCGTCGCGCACTCGAACTTCCGAGGTCACCTGACGCGTCGTCGTCTGACGCGACGGCGGGACCGCCGGCACCCGTATGAGCTGCGTGAAGGTATCGGTCAGCGTCGCTTGCCCGCCGCCGATGAGCGCCTTGGCGCCGAAGCCGACACGATCGTTCGATCGCGCCAGCCACTGCATCACGAATCCGCCGTACGCCATCCGGCGGCCGCCGGATCGGTTCGCAAGCCAGTAGCCGCCGCCCCCGACGAACAACGCTTCGTCGGCGACCCATCCGGCGTAGCCGCCCGCGAGCTCCGACGTCTTGCGATCCACTTCGGTGACCTTCACATCGGGCGCGAACAGGAAACCGCTCTGGATGCGCTCGACGATCATCGGACCTTGCGACGGGGTCTGCGGCGTTTGCGGCGTCTGCGCGGACGCAGTGTGGACGGCGAAAACGACGAGCGCGAGGGCGAGAGCTCTACTGGTCATTTTGCCCCCTCAGGCTCACGTTGAGCGGCGTCGTGTCGCCGCGGCGCACCTGCACGTCGGTGACGAACGTTCGATAACCTGCCTTGCGAATCTCGACTGAATGCCGCCCTTCGGCCACTTCGACGAGCATCCGATCGCGATCGGTCGGACCGTGCCACACTTCGCCGTCGATCAATACCTCCGCATCAGCCGGCTGCACGCGAATCGCAAGCGTGCCGTAGCCGTCCGCAACTCCGGGAACTCCAGGTGTCGCGCGCGGCTCCGATCCGGGCGGCGGCGGCGGCGACGTCGGCGGCATGCGCGGCGACGGTGGGACCCGTCGCACGCCACCTGTCGGCGGATACATCGGCGGCTGCGGACCCGGCGTCTGCTGCGGCGGCACCTGCGCGACGGCCGGAGGCTGCGGCCGCGGCTCCGGCTGTTCGCCTGCGGCGAGTCGCTCGAGCGCGTACTTGATCTTGAAAGTGTTGTTGGGAGTCAGATAGACCTTCTGCCGTACAGTCCGATAGCCGTTCAGATACAGCGTAATCTCGTGCTCGCCCGGCTCGACGCGCAGTCGCTGGAATGCGCCGTCGAAGTCGTCGACGATGCCGGCGTAGTAGCCGTCGACAAACACCTCCGCTTCCTTCGGCTTGACCTCGAGGCGGACGGAGGCGCCGGGATCGCGGTAATAGCGATAAGGCGGATACGGGGGGTATGGATACGGCCCCCACTGATACGGAGAGCCCCACCACGGATCGTAGTACCAGAACGGATCGTAGAAGCCGCCACCCACGACGACGACGCGCGATGGCGCGATGACGCGAACGCGGCCACCGCGCTGCGCCTCGGCTGGCACGGTCCAGCCGCCCACGACCAGTACCGCCACAGCACATGTAAAGAAGATGCGTTTGTCTGCAGACACGGGAGCCTCGTCGACGAAGGCAGGCACTGGCATCAATAACTGAGCAACGGGAATGCCAGGAAACGTGCGCGGCATTGCTCGCATCTTGTCACCGCTGGACGACAACCTTGTCTGTTCGAACGGACAGGCTCGAGCCGTTATGAGCCGCGCATGCGCCGAGCAACCGCGGCGGGAGTGGGATCCCTCTAGCCGTTCTTTTGTCGCGCCGTCACGCGACCGGCGATCTTCCGCCCGCCGGCTTTCAATTTGTCCAACGCCCATCGCGCCCACGCGAACTCGGCCGCGAGCAGCGCGAGCCCCGCCGCGATCATCAACCATCCTGGCCCCGGCAACACGAGCAGTGCGATCCCGAAGGCGAGCAGCGTAAATCCGCCGGCGATGCGAAGGAGCCGGGCGATTCGGGTCATCGTGAGGCCACCATGTCGACGTGTTCAGTGACGAGTCGCTTGACGGAGCGGTTCACCGAGCGTAGCGTCTCCGTCACGAAGCAGGCCTGAAGGCCTGCGCTACCAGTCGGGTAGTGCGGCCCTTCAGGGCTGCGGGTGCAGCCCTTCAGCGCTGCGCGCCGTTCGTTGCACTCATCAACTCTCTACCTGTCGAGGAACCGATGTCCAACGAGTACCGCGACCTGGGGATGAGACGGCGGATTGCGCGCCGCGATTTCCTGAATGGGATCGCTCTGGCGGTTGGTTCGGGCGCCGCCGCTCGAACGATGGCGCTCGACGCGTTTGGATGGCGCGTCCAGCCGCAGCCGGCGGGCGCGCAGCCTCTCTATCCGCCAGCCGCCACCGGTCTGCGAGGCAACTATCAGGCGGCGATCGACGCCTTCGCACCGATACAGCGCGGCGCGTATCGCAACGGGTCCGCGCTCGACGTCGACACTAGGGAGCGATACGACCTGGTGATCGTCGGCGGCGGCATCTCGGGGCTGGCGGCCGCGTACTTCTGGCGGAAGGCGCTCGGTCCCGAGCAGCGCGTGCTGGTGCTCGACAACCACGACGATTTCGGCGGCCATGCGAAGCGCAACGAGTTCCAGTACAACGGGCGCACGTTCATCGGGTACGGCGGCACCCAGAGCATCGCGACGCCGTACCCCTACAGCTACACCGCCAAGCGTCTCATCGAGGATCTCGGCATTGCCGTCGAGCGCAACAACGAGTTCGCAGCGCGCGACGCATTCCAGAAGTTGAATCTCGGCGCGGCGATGTTCTTCGACAAGGAACATTTCGGCGAAGATCGCCTCGTCGCGGGGAACGGGCGCCTGCCGTGGCCGGAATTTTTCGCGAAGGCGCCGCTGTCTGACGCGGCGCGGCGCGACCTCACGCGCATCTACGGCAAGAATCCGGACTACATGGCCGGGATGACGGCCGACGAAAAGACCGCGCGGCTCGCCGGCATCAGCTATCAGGACTACCTGCTGAACATCGCGAAGATGACGCACGACGCGCTGCCGTTCTTTCTCGCGCAGGGCGGGCGCAACAACAAGCGCGTCGACACCACGCCGGCGCTCGAGGCGGCGCGGCGCGGATCGCCCGGCTTCAACGGGCTCGGCCTCACTTTCGACGAAGAGTTCCGCGAGAGCTCGTACACGTTTCACTTCCCCGATGGCAACGCTTCGATCGCACGGCTGCTGGTCAATCGGTTGATCCCATCGGCGATCGGCGGACATCAGACGATGGAGACGATCGTGCAGGCGCCGCTCTCGTACGAGCGGCTCGACGAGTCGAAGTCGGCCGTGCGCATTCGGTTGAAGAGCGCCGCGGTGCGGGTATCGCCCGAGCGCGCGCGCGTCAGCGTCGCGTACCTGCACGACGGCAAGGTTCACGGCGTCAGCGGCCGCTTCTGCATCCTCGCCTGCTACAACGCGCTGATACCGGCGCTGATGCCGGAGCTGCCCGACCGGCAGAAGGACGCGCTCGCGTATCCGGTCAAGGTGCCGATGATGTACAACAACATCCTCGTCCGGCGCTGGACCGCGTTTCAGAAACTCGGCGTCTCGAACATCACCGCGCCGGGGATGTATCACACGGGCACCAGCCTCGATCCGGGGACGACCATCGGCGGCTACCGCGGCGTCACGACGCCGGAGGAGCCGATCATCGTGCGGATGGTGAGAAATCCCAACAAGCCGGGGCTGCCGCGGCGCGAGCAGCACCGCGCGGGACAGCAGGAGCTCCTCTCGATGACCTTCGAGCAGTTCGAGCTCGAGATCCGCCGTCAGCTGGCGCGCATGCTCGCCGGCGGTGGATTCGATCCGGCGGCCGACATCGTCGGCATCACGGTCAACCGATGGCCGTATGGATACGCGTACACATACGACACCATCGGCGATCCCGACGTGCCGCCGGAGCAGCGGCCGCACGTGATCGGGCGTCAGCGTTTCGGCCGCGTCGCGATCGCGAATGCTGACGCCGGCGCGGCGGCGTTCACGAATCAGGCGATCGACGAGGCTCACCGCGCGGTCGAAGAATTATTTGTGTTCGATGGGTTGACTTAGGATTACGGCGTCGCATGAGCGTCGGCGAGGAGATCGGTGACGCGCTTCACATAATCCTGCGTCTCTCGAAACGGCGGGATCTCGCCGTACTGCGCGACGATGCCGGCGCCGGCGTTGTAGCTGGCGAGCGCGCATCCTTCAGATCGATCGCAGTACTCGGTCCCTCGGCAATACTCACGGCGTCACCGCGCGTATCGTTCAGGTCCGGGCTTATAATCCGCTGGTCTCGTCGAGCGGACGCGGGTTCCCGACACGCACCACCGTGAGGTCACCATGCGCAAGCGTAGAATCTCGCGCCGGAAATTTCTCGAAGGAACCGGAACCGCGCTGGCCGCCGTGGGCGTCGTCGCGACGCGGCCGACAATCGCCGCGCAGCGAGCCGGCGCGGCCGCGAGCGGCGCCGCCCGCACGGCAATCCGCGTGACCGTGAACGGCGTCGCGCGTCAGGTCGACGTCGACGATCGGTGGACGCTCGCCGAGCTGCTGCGCGATCACCTGGAGCTGACCGGCACCAAGATCGGGTGCGACCGTGGCGAGTGCGGCGCGTGCACCGTGCTGCTCGACGGCAAGCCGGTCTACTCCTGCAGTCAGCTGGCCGTGTGGGTCGACGGCCGATCGGTCGAGACGGTCGAAGGCCTTGTGAAGAACGTGCAGAACGAGAAGCTGTCGGCCGTGCAGCAGGCGTTCGTGGATCGCGACGCGCCGCAATGTGGCTTCTGCACCTCCGGCCAGTTGATGGCGGCCAAAGCGCTGCTCTCGTCGAACGCGCATCCGACCGCCGAAGATGCGCGCGCGGCGATGACGGGCAACCTGTGTCGCTGCTCGAATTACAACCATTACGTCGATGCGGTCGTTGCGGCGGGCGGTCGCTCGGCTGAAAGCCTCGCGCTACCAGCGACCGGTAGGCTACCAGCGACCGGTAGGCTACCAGCGACAGGTAGGGCGAGCCTTTCAGGCGAGCCGAGCCTCGCGATCGAAAGCCTCGCGCCACAGCGAGTCACCGCGCTGAATGTCGTGGGCCACGCAACACCGCGCATCGACGCGGTAGAGCGCGTCACCGGCAAAGCGAAGTACACCGGCGACATCCGGCTGCCGGGAATGCTGTACGCACGCGTGCTGCGCAGTCCGCATCCGCACGCGCGGATCATCCGCATCGACACGTCGAAGGCGCGCGCGCTGCCCGGCGTCAAAGCCATCGTCACGCACGAGAACTGCAAGGTCGTGTGGGGCGCCGGCGGGATTTCCGGCGGGCAGCAGTACAACGACGAAGTCAAGAAGATCACCAAGCACCGCCGTTACGCCTTCAACAACCCCGTACGGTTCGTCGGCGATCCGGTGGCGGCGGTCGCAGCCGTCGATCGACACACGGCCGAGGACGCGCTGCAGCTGATCGACGTCGAATACGAGCCGCTCGCCTTCGTGCTCGATCCGGAAGCGGCGCTCAAGCCGGACGCGCCGAAGATCTGGCCGGAGGGCAACCTGTCGCCCAACGCGCGAAATGAGCTGATGCCCATTTCGCAGAAGCGCGGCGACATCGATGCCGGATTCGCCCAGGCGGATCACGTGTTCGAGGATCGGTTCACGACCGCCTTCGTCCATAACGCGCAGATGGAGCCGCGCGCCGCGCTGGCCGCGTGGCAGGGCGACAAGCTGACGATCTACACGCCGACGCAGGGCATCTCGAACTGCCGCACCGACATGGCGCGCGACCTCGAGATACCGCCGGAAAAAGTCGACGTCATCTGCCACTACATGGGCGGAGGCTTCGGCAACAAGAATCAGAACCAGGATGCCGACCTCATCGCCACAGTGCTCGCCAAGGAAGCAGGCGCGCCCGTGAAGCTGGAGCTGTCGCGCAAGGAAGACTTCATCGGCGTCCATGGCCGCTGGCCGACGGTGCAGTACTACAAGGTCGGCGTGAAGAACGACGGCACGCTGACGGCGATTCAGCTGCGCGGCTACAGCGGCATGGGCCCGTACCGCAAGAACAGCGGCTCGATTGGCGGCATCGAAATCTATCAGTGCCCGAACCACGACGTCACGGTTCATCCCGTCTACACGAACAGAACCGTGTCGGGAAACTTCCGCGGGCCTGAATTCCCGCAAGGCTTCTTCGGCATCGAGTCGATGATGGACGAGGTCGCGTCGAAGCTGAAGCTGGATCCCGTCGAGTTCATCCAGAAGAACATGACGCGGAAGTTCCGTGACGAGACGCCGTACACGAACTACACGCTCGACGAATGCATCCGGCGCGGCGTGGAGGCGTTCGACTGGAAGAAGAAATGGCATCCGCCTGGCGCGGAAGGCGGTCCAATCAAGCACGGCTGCGGCGTGTCGTTCATGGCATTCCGTTCCGGACTCGGACGGAGCAGCGCCGTCATCCGCCTCGACTCGAAAGGGCGCTACGCGGTGCACGTCGGCGTCACCGATGTCGGCGCGGGCGCGAAGACGACGATGGCGCTCATCGCGGCGGAAGCGCTCGACGTGCCGCTCTCGAAGATCGACCTCGTGTGGGGCGATACGGATCGGTGCCCGTTCTCGGTCGGCGAGTCGGGCAGCCGCACGACGATCATGACGGGACAGGCGGTCGTCGAAGCCGCGAAGGACCTGAAGAAGCAGATCGCGGAGAAGGGATTGCCGAAGGGCGACGAGGTGCTGATTGCGTCGGCGAGCCCGAATCCGCAGCTGCAGGGAAAAGTCCGCAACGCCTTCGGCGCGCATTTCGTCGAGGTGGAAGTCGACGCGCAGCTTGGCGGTGTCCGCGTCGTCCGGTACGTCTGCGTCCACGACTGCGGCCGCATCATCAATCCGCTCACGGCCGACAGTCAGATCAAAGGCGGCGCGACGATGGGGATCGGGATGGCGCTGCACGAGGATCTGCTGTACGACCGGCGATCGGGCGTGCCGCTCACGCCGGGATTCTACGGCGCGCGCATCCTGACGCACCGCGACGCGCCGCCGATCGAGGTCATCTTCATCGAGTCCGACGACGGGCTCGGGCCGTTCGGCGCGAAGAGCATGGGCGAGTCGAGCAAGGTGCCGGCGGTCGCCGCGGTTGCCAACGCCGTCTTCAACGCGATCGGCGTGCGGATGCGTGACCTTCCGATTACTCGCGACAAGATTCTCGACGCGCTCGAGGCGCCCGGCGCGGCGATCACGGCGGGAGGTCGGTCATGAAGGCCTTCACCAACGCGAATCCGAAAACGGTCGCGCAGGCGCTGACGTTCATCGCCGACGCGCAGAAGAACGGCAAGAGCGTCGCGGTCGCGGGCGGCGGCAGCGACATGCTCGGCATGATGAAGGAACGTCTCCTAACGCCCGATGTCCTCGTGCACCTGCGCAGCATCCCCGGCCTCGATCAGGTGAAGCAGGAGAAGCTGGGCGGCGTCACGGGCATTGCGATCGGGGGTCAGACGACGCTCGACGCGCTGTCGCATCACGATCTCGTGCGCCGTCAATTCGCCGTGCTGGCGGAAGCGGCCGGCACCGTCGCGACGCCGCAGATTCGCAACGTCGCCACGCTGGCCGGCAACGTCTGCCAGCGCCCGTGGTGCTGGTATTACCGCAACGGGTTCAAGTGCCTGAAGAACGGCGGCAACCGCTGCTTCTCCGTCGACGGCGAGAACGAGTTTCACGCCATCTTCGGGGGCGGACCGAGCTACATCGTCCACCCGTCGGACACGTCGCCGGCGCTCGTCGCGCTCGACGCGAGGTTCACGCTCAACGGCGCGTCGGGCCGACGGGTCGTGCCCGCGGCCGAGTTCTTCACGCTGCCCTCGGTCAATGCGGCGCGCGAGAACGTGCTGAAGGACGGCGAAGTGCTCGAGTCGGTGTGGATCCCCGCGCCCGGCCGCGCCGTGAAGAGCACCTACCACAAGATCATGGACCGCGAGGCGTGGACGCATGCCGTCGTCAGCGCGGCCGTCGTGCTCGAGATGGAGAACGATGTTTGCCGCAGCGCGCGCATCGTGCTCGGCGGCGTCGCGCCGATTCCGTGGAGGCTGCCCGACGTGGAGAAGCTGGTGGCCGGCCAGCGCGTGACGCCCGCGCTCGCGGCGCAGGCGGGTGAAGCCGCCGTCGCCGGCGCGCGTCCGCTCGCGAAGAACGGCTACAAAATCCCGCTCACGCGCGCGATGGTGACGAGGACGTTGCAGACGCTCGTCAACGCTTGACGACACGGAATTGCTCGAGAACACAGAGCTAGATCAGGCACAGAGACACCGAGACACGGAGTGTTGTTTTGAAAAAAGAGTCTCTGGGTCTCCGTGTCTCTGTGGCCTGAGAACCTCCGTGTTCTCAAGCAAACTCGGTGTCTCTCAGGTATGAACCGGCGCGATTTTCTCTTGCTCCGTGCCGAAGGTCGCTCGACGGTCCTGTCGTGCGAGCGCCTCTACATGCGTTTCCTCGATTCGCAACTCGACGGAACGACCAGCGCGCTGTTCGAGAACCTCGCCCGCGATCTGCGGCGCGTCAACGCCGTGCGGTTGGTCGATCCGTCATGGCTGTCGCGCGACGAGCTGCGGGCCGAGCTCGAGCTCGTGCTCGACGCGTTTCAACGACGCGGCGGTCGCGTGGAGCGGTGAGTCGGTATGGTAGTATGGTAACGCTATGGTCAAGGTGACGTTCACGCTCGACGACCAGACGGTTGCCACGCTGCGGCGGACGGCCGCGCGTCTGGGCAAGGCGCAGAGCCAGGTCGTACGCGAGGCCGTGCGCGACTATGCCGATCGTGTCGGGCGTCTGAGCGAGCGCGAGCGCGTGCGCATGCTCGCGGCCCTCGACGCCATCGTCAGACGCCGTCCGACGCGGACGTCGGGCGAAGTCGACCGCGAGCTGCGGGAGATTCGCGCCGCGCGCCGCAGCGGCGGCCGCCGGCACCGCGCCTGACCGTCCGCGCCGTGATCCATCTGGACACCTCCGTCCTCGTCGACGCCCTGACCGGACCGCGCCGCTCGGCCCCCAAAATGCGGCAGGCCATCGAGCGGGGAGAACGCATCCAGCTGAGCGCGATCGTGCTGTACGAGTGGCTGCGGGGGCCGCGGAAGACCGACGAACTGAACGATCAGGAGCTGCTGTTCCCGCGCGACAAGGCCGTCGCGTTCGGGGCGGATGACGCCGCGCGGGCGGCGCGCCTGTACAAAGAGGTGGCCCGGCCGCGCGGCCGCGAGATCGATCTCGCGATCGCCGCGTGCGCGATTTCGCACGGTGCGTCGTTGTGGACGCTCAATCGGTCCGACTTCTCCGACATTCCTGACCTCGTGCTGGCCGACTGATCGTTTTCCTACGCGCTCGCGGTTTACGCCGCGAGCGCGTCTGCGCGTGACAGCCTTGAGCCGTTGCGAGGCGCGCATGCGCCGAGCAACAGCGGCGAGGGGGGGCCGCCGCGATAGATGAAGTGGGGCCCCACTCGGTTAAGAAAATGCCACAGTGCAGAAGGCGCACCGCTTCGCCGCGATCGGGACCTCGCTCAAGCACTCCGGGCACTTCTTCGTCGTCGGATCGGCCGGCGCTTCGCCGCGGCGGGCTCTCGCGACGATCGCGTTGACCGGCAGCACGACGAAGTAGTAGATGGCCGCCGCAACGAACAGGAACGAGAGCACGGCGTTGATGAAATCGCCGATTGGAAACTTCGTCCCGCGCACGTCCAGCACGAGCGCCGAAAAATCCGGCTTCCCGATCACGAGCGCGATCAACGGCGTGATCAGATCCTTCACCAGCGCCGCCACGACGGCGCCGAACGCCGCGCCGATGACGACGGCCACGGCCAGGTCGATCACGTTGCCGCGCAGCAGGAACTGCTTGAAGCCCTTCACTTGTGCCTCGTCGTGAGGTCGTAGATGAGGCCGCCGATGCCACCGGCCGTCGCGCCAACCGCCGCGCCTTTCTTCCCGCCCGCGACCGCGCCGATGAGCGCGCCGCCTCCGGCGCCGCCGCCGATGATCAGCGCGTCCTTCTCCCACGAGTGCCGTTTCGGATGCGGCGCGTCCGGCCGCGTGTCGACGATCGCCGGTGACCGGATCAGATCCTGGCGGCTGACGCCGTCGCGCAGATCGACCGGATGGAAGCCGGCCTGATCGCGGACGTACGCCGCGTGCGGCTCGCCCGGCTGCGCTGGGATGATGAGCTCGGCTCTGCGGCCATCGGCAAGCGTGACCGGCACGATCGTGGCGCTCATTCGGCCATCGGTGGTGACGATGGTGTCAGTGTATGCGCCGGAAACACCATATTGCTGCTCGAGTTGCTGAGGCGTCATCGCGTGCGTGGTCCGTTCGCACGCAATGAACGTCGTCGAGCCACCGAGCATCAATGCCACACAGAAACGTCGCATGCTGGCGTCGTTCATGAGGTGCCCTCCCGACCGCGCTACATAGCAACGACAGTGCCGAAGCGGCGGGCGGGCGCTATTGAATCGCAAGAAACGGCAAGCGCCGATTGGCGCCGCCGCATTTCAAATCGCGGCATGAACCGGATTGCGGGGGCGATGGCCGTCGTGGCCACCTCGCTCGGTACGACGGCCGGAACGGCGATGGCCGAGCCGCCGCACCTGACGATTCCGCGCGTGGCGCGCGCGCCGCAACTCGACGATTTCGCCGCCATGGACGCCGACGATGCGGCTGCGACATTGATCGCGGCCCTGAAAGGGCCGCGCCACACGTATCGCGGCGCTGACAGGGCCGCGCCACACGCAGCGCAGCCAGGGCTGCGGATGGTGACGGGCCCGACGGCCTGCGCTACGAGAGCGATCTCTGCGGTCTCGCCGATGTCTGCGTTTCTGACGAACGCGGCGGCTCGTATCGCGATGGACTCGTCCCGAATGCGCGCCGGAACGAATGAATGAAATGACTCAGGCTCTGGAAGCCGACCGCGAAGCACGCCGCGGTGACCGATTCGCCGGCGCGCAGTCGTTCGGCCGCGATCGCGAGGCGGCGGTTCAGCAGATATCGATGTGGCGGCGTGCCCGTCAGCTCGCGGAAGACGCGCGCGAAATGGTACGGGCTCATGCCGACGGTGCGCGACAGGCGGCAGAGCGTGTGCGGCGTCGCGTAGTTGCAGTCGAGGATCTGCCGCGCGAGATCGATGCGACTCGCGTACCAATCGAGCTGCGCCGGGCGGCATAGACGGTCGCTTCCGCCGGCATCGAGCGCGCCGACGAGCAGCTCTCCCGCAATCGAGTCGATCGCGAGCGCGTCGGCGTCCCGCTGCAGATGCGCCACGAGCCGGCGCCGCAGATACGTACGCCGATTGGTGGCTCGCACGACCGGCGGCTGGTTCGCGAAGCGGGCAGCGTCCGCGTTCTTGAAACAGACCGCCACAACCACGTCGGTCGCATCGTCGTGGTCGTACCGGTACACGTGTCCGGGCACGGTGACGAAGAGGTCGTCAGTGCCGACAATCCAGCGCCTTCGCCGATGGCGGACGGCGAACCCTCCCCGTTCGACGAGGTTGATCGAGCAGGTGCGCGACATCTCCTCGGGCGGATCGACGTGAGGGATGTCGGCCGGGTGATCGATTCGCTCGATTGAGACGAGTGCCGAGTCGAAAAGCGGCTGCACCCGGAGCATTCGAGCAAGAATACCGCGGCGGCCAAACGGCCCAGTTGTGATTTCTTGCTGTTTTTGACGCTTGTGGGCTCGCCGCTCCTCATCTACGCTCCGTCTGACCGCGTTCGCTCGCCGCTCGGCGCGCGCGACGCTGCTTGGTAGTCTGGTCGCCGGTCGATGGAGGTCTGTATGACACGCTGGAATGCCCTGCTTTGGGCGGGTTTCGTGGTACTCACGTCATTCGCGCATCCGGCGCACGCCCAGGTCGCGCAGGCGGAGCTGCGCGGGATCGTTCTCGACGAGAGCGGCGCGGCGCTGCCGGGCGCCACCGTCACCGCGATGCACGTGGACACCGGCACCGCGCGCACAACCGTCACCACGACAACCGGAGCGTTTCTGATGCCGGCCCTCCCCGTCGGCCGCTATCGGGTGGAGGCGGCGCTCACCGGTTTTTCGACCCTCGTGCAGGAGAATCTCGTTCTGGCCGTCGGCCAGTCGGCCATCGTCACGTTCACGTTGAAGGTGGCGGCAGTGCAGGAGACGGTGACGGTCGCCGCCGCGTCGCCCCTGATCGAAACGAAAAAGTCCGAGCTATCCGGGAACGTCAATCCCGAACAGGTCGCCAGCCTGCCGCTCAACGGGCGCGACTGGTTGAGCCTCGTGGCGCTCGTTCCCGGCGCGAGGGGCAACCCGGGAACGATCCGGGCCGGCTTCGGCGGCAACGACATGGCGAAGTACCAGGTCGACGGCGTAGACGTGAGCGGCCAATGCTGCGGCGGATCGAACCAGGGCTACAGCCAGGAGAACATTCAAGAGTTCGAGGTGATTACCAATCGCTTCGATGCGGAATACGGACGCGTGGCTGGTGTGGTCATCAACGCCATCACGAAGTCGGGAACGAACAGGACGCGCGCGACCGGCTTCGGGTTCTTCCGCGACAGCGACCTTGCGGACGCGAAGAGCTTCTTCACGGGCAGAGTGGAACCGTTTCACGAAAAGCAGATCGGCCTGAATGGCGGCGGCCCGATCCGGCGCGACAAGGTGTTTTACTTCGCCAGCTACGAGTATCAGGCGCGCGACCTCACCGCACAGCCGGCGACCGGCTTCCCGCAGTTCGACGTGTCGGTCAACAACGGCATCACGCGTCATTACACCACCGGCCGCGTCGACATGCAGCCGGCGACGAGCCATCGGCTATTCGTTCGCACCTCCCAGTACAACTGGGAACAGCTGAACGTGGGCGTCGACGGCCGCAACGCCGTGTCGAATGGCTACAGCCGGCCGTCGAAGAATACCGACCTCTCGGTAGGCGAGACGTGGGTCGTCAGCACCCGGCTCGTCAACGAGCTGCGGACGGGCTTCTCGCGAATCGACAATCAGCTGATTTCGAATTCGACACTGCCGCTCCACACGTTCCCATCGATCGTCATCGGCTCGCCGACCAACTCGCCGCAGTGGTGGAAGGAGTTCAACATCCAGGTCAACGACGCGATCAGCTATTTCATTCCGGCCTGGCACGGCGAGCACACGCTGAAGACCGGGTTCCAATTCTTTCGTCCGAAGTTCTGGGGCGCGTTCCCGAGCGGACCTCCTTCCGGGGGGTCGTATACGTTCTCGCGCGATCCGATCGATCCGAACGATCCGAAGACGTATCCCGCGCCGAGCCGCTATTCGATCGTGCTCGGCGACACGTCGTATCTGATCACCAACCCGACCTACGCGGGCTTCTTCAAGGACGACTGGGTGGTGGCGCACAACCTGACGCTGAATCTCGGCATCCGCTACGACCTCGAGACCGGGACGGTCAACAAGGATCTGCAGAATCCGGTCGAGCCGGGCGAGAAGCAGGGCGACTACAACAACTTCGCCCCGAGGCTCGGCTTCGCGTACGACGTCGGCGGCGACGGCCGCACGGTCGTCCGCGGCGGGTACGGCCGCAACTTCGACAAGGTGCTGCTCAACATCACGAGCAACGAGCGGCGGCAGCTCCTCGGGCAGTTCGCCACCTACACGGTTCTGAACCCGCCGTATGACAATCCGCTCGGCGGGATCAGCTTCGACGACATCAATCGCCTGAATCTGCCGCGCAACATGACGGTGATCGCCAACGACTACAAGACGCCGACGCAGGACCAGCTGTCGATCGGCATCGCACGGCAGCTGGCCGGCGGGTACGCCGTCCAGGTGGACTACGTGCACGCGGACGGCTTCAACGAGCCGAGGGCAAGGTCGATCAACTTCTTCGAAGACGCCGCCTCGCATCTGCCGCGCGATCCGCGCATTTACGGCCGTCCGTTCCCGCAATACATCGACATCACCCGGTACGAGACGACGGCGAAGTCGCTGTACAACGCCTGGCAGTTTGGATTCCAGGGACGCGACGTCGGTCCATCGTGGATCCGATCGCAGTTCTCCGGCAGCTATACGCTGTCGTGGACGCACAGCGATCACGAAAGCAACCGCTTCGACGCCGTGACGAACCCGTTCAACCTGGCCGACGAGTGGTCCTTTTCGGCGAGCGATCAACGTCATCGGTTCATCATCAACGGTCTCTCGCGGCTGCCCTGGAGCGTGAACGTCGCGGCGATCTTCTTCGCCGGTTCGAAGCGTCCGATCAACACGCGAACCAACCTCGATCCGTTCGGCACCGGCACCGGGCGATGGCTCGATGCGACGGGCCGAACGATCCCGCGCTACAGCGAGCGAACCGAGAAGAACGACTACAAGCTGGATCTCCGGTTGTCGAAAGAGGTCAGGGTGGGCCACGTGGCGTTGCAGGGGATGCTCGAAGCGTTCAACGTGTTCAACACGGAAAACCTGACCAACTACAACGGCGTGTTCGGCGCGCGGACGTATTTGCAGCCGGCCGCGTCGACCGACACCTTCTATCAGCCGCGGCAAGTGCAGGTCGGGTTCAGACTGACTTATTAGTGAACCGTCTTCGCCGAATTAGTACCACCGCTGAATGGCCACGAAACACACGAAACCACGAGACCCACGAAAACGTTGACATATTTCGTGCTTTTCGTGTTTTCGTGCTTTTCGTGGCGCGCACTTCGGGGTTCAGGGGTTCGCGTTGCGTTTTCTAGCTGCTGTCGCGCTGACCGCGTTTCTGACGCCGCCGGATCCGTGCCTCGAGTTCGACGCGCTGTACGCGCAGATTCGCGACCGGACGATCGCACGCGATGCGGCGCGCCGGCGCGTGACTGCGCTCATTCCAGAAATCCGCGGCGAGTTCTACGCGCGCGGCGGCGCGGACTCACCGCCGGAATCGTGGCGCTTTCCGCTGCAGGGGTACGGCGCTGAAGCGATCGGCGGGAAGAACGGCAGCGGCTACATGCCCGCCGGCTACGACTGGTTCGACGGCTACAAAAGCCGCGGACATCCGGGGCACGACCTGTTCATCCACGACAGTAACAGGGACGAGCTGGACGATCTGACGGGACGACCGGTAACCGTGGTGAGCATGACCACGGGCATCGTCGTCGCGACGGCGCTCGAGTGGAAGGCCGACAGTGTCTTGCGTGGCGGCCGCTACATCTATATATACAGCCCGCAGCAGAACGGTCTCTTCTACTACGCTCACAACCGCGAAATTCTGGCGAAGCCCGGCGACGTGGTCGCGGCCGGCCAGGCGATTGCGACCGTCGGGCGATCGGGACGGAACGCCGCGCAGACGCGATCGCCGACGCACCTCCACGTGATGTTTCTGGCGATCGAAGATGGCTACCCCAAACCGCGCGACATCTATCCAGATCTGCGGCGGCTTGGACGACCGGAGGGGCGGCCCTTTTAGGGCCGCGATGCGATGCCGGCCTGAAAGGCCCGCGCCACGAGGCTGAAAGGCCCGCGCTACATCACATGCGCCGGCGCGACTGCTGTCGCCCGCGACGCGCTGAGGATTGCGAGCCTCACCGCGAAGAATGTCACCGCGCCCCATGCCGCGAGCGCAATCAATCCGATCGCCACGAGCAGCAGCGGCCGATCGAGAACCGAGCCGAGCGCCGCGAGGCGCGACATCGGATCGCCGAGCGCGGCGACGCGTTCGAGCGGCTGGCGCAGCCCGCCGACCTGCTGCAGCTGCGGTCCGAGATCGGCGACGGACGCGAGACGCACGTCGAGCGACGACACGCGATCGAGCGACGGCCGGAGCGCCGCAACCGCCTCCAGGCTGGGCCGCATCCCCGCCACGCCTTTCATCGGCTCGTTCAGCGCCGCCACCGCCTTCATCGTCGGATCGAGCGCCGCGACGCGGCCCATCGGTCCACTCAACGCGGCGACCGACTGCATGGCGGGATCGAGCGCAGCGACCTGCGTCATCGGCTCGCGAAGATTCGCGACGCCTCGCAGCGTCGGATCGAGCGCGGCCACCGACTCCATCGGCCCACGCAGCCGTTCGACGCCCTGCAGCGCCGGGACGAGCGCGCCGGTGCCCCGGGTCGAATCGCCGATCGCTTCAGTGTTACGGCGGATCGTATCGGAGCTGTTGTTGATCGCGTCGGTGTTCTGCCGCACGGTCGTTGCGACCGAGCAGCCGGCAGTTATCGCGGCGGCGACGACGATCGCGGGTATGCGTTTGATATTCATAAGTCCTCAATCACGCTCGGCTGAAGCCTTCGCGCTACCGCCTCAGTCACGCTCGGCTGAAAGCGTCGCGCTACCTCGGTCTCGATCCCGCTCCTGTAGCGCGAGCCTTTCAGGCGAGCGTGGCGTCGCGCTTCGCGTCGGCGATGATAACGTCGGCGGCCTTCTCACCGATCATGTAGATCGCGCCGACGATGAACAGTCCGGGCACGTGCGGGAAGACCGACGCGTCGACGACGCGAAGCCCTTCGGTGCCGTACACCTTGAAGTCGCTGCTCAACACGCCGCCGCGATCCCGCGGCCCGATCGGGCAGCTGCACGACGCGTGGTGCCCCCACGCGTGCCTGCGCACGAAATCTTTCAGCTTCTCCTCGTCGTCGTAGCCTGGGCCCGGCAGCTCCTCTTCCATGCCGAGCGTCTCTTTGAGGCCGGCCGTCATGCGCCGCACGAGCGAAACGCCTTTCACGACGGCCGTCAAATCGTCGCCGTTCGCGTCGGTGCCTTCGTCGAAGTAGTTGAAGTTGATTGCAGGACGCACGCGCGCGTCGCTCGACGCCAGCGCCACCTCGCCGCCGACATTGTTGGTGTGCCCCTTCAGCACGACCCAGGTCAGGCAGTTCGGATTCTGCGGCAGGCGCGTGGAGTAACCGGGCTTGTACCCGCGAAAATCGGCGAGCAGCGCATAGCAGAAGAGATCCGGCGCCGGCTGCCCGGGAGTCGATCGCGCGATGACGCACAGCAGCGCGCCGTTCGTCGTGTAGACACCCTTGCGGCGCGTGTCCCATTCGCGGTACTGCGCGTCGCGCGTCGTGAACGTGGCGCCCCGCAGCATGTCCCACTGATTCTTCATCCGATTCACGACCGCCACTTCGTACCGGTCCTGCAGGTTCTTGCCCACTCTCGGCAGCTCCGACACCACGGGGATGCGGTGGGTGGCGAGGACGTCAGCCGGACCCACGCCCGACAGCATCAGCAGCTGCGGCGTGTTGAAGGCGCCGCCGGCGAGGATCACCTCGCGGCGCGCGTAGGCCTGGCGCTTCTCGCCTGGCGATCCGCTCGGACGCGCGTGCGCCGCATACAACCGCTCGCCCTTCAGGTATTCGACGCCGATCGCGCGTTTGCGCTCGTCGAACAGCACGCGCGCGGCGAGCGCGTCGAGCTCGATCGTCAGCCGATCCGGATGCCGTTCGCGCACGTCGAGCAGCCGCTCGCGCGTACCGAACCGCCGGTGGTCCTTCGTCGTCAGCGGCGTATAGCGCGCGCCGATCTCGTTCGCCGAGACGACGTGCCAGTCGTTCGGATCGCCGAGGCTGTCGAGGCGCGACAACGTCGGCACGCCGATTTCCTCGAGGGCGTTGCCGAACGAGCTCGCGATCACCCGCCGGATCTTGTCGTCGCGAATCGCTTCGTTCGGCGCCGCCTTTTCCGTCGGCAGCCAGCCGGAATAGCCGTGGCGGCTCGGGTTGAGGCCGAGCCTGCTCCAGAACCGCTCGAACGGACGATGGCGGCAATCCTCGATCCGCTCGAAGTACTTGCGCATGTTGGCGGCGCGCCACGACGCGTCGCCGGTCAGATCGGCGAGCTGATCCCAGTCGGCGTTGGCCGGATAGACGAGGATCATCGCGTTGTGGGCGGTGCAGCCGCCAAGCGTGCCGGCGCGCGGGTACCACACACCCTTCTCGGCCGCCACGTAATTCGGATCCTGCTGTTCCTTCGCGGGGTCCTTGTAGTGGTGAACGAAGAAGTCCCACCGCATCGCCTCGTTCTCGGTGGCGAGCGGATGAAACGCGGGCACGTCGTAGTCGGCCGTTTTCGGATTGCCGCCGGCTTCGACGACGAGGACCGAATATCCCGCTTCGACGAGCCGCGCCGCGACGGTCCCGCCTCCCGCCCCCGATCCGACGACGATGTAATCGGCGGCAGGTGCCGCTGGTAGGGACCGAGCTTGCTCCGCCCGAACGTCCGGAATTGGCGACGCCGCTGGCAGGGCCGAGCAAGCTCGGCTCCTACCGATCAATAGAGGAGACGCAAGCGCGGCTTTGAGAACGTCGCGGCGCTTCACGCTACAGCGTCTTCAGAAATGCGATCAGCGCGCGCTTGTCGTTGTCGCCCAGCCCCGGTTCTTCCCTGAAGTAGTCGGTCCCGAAGTAGTGGCCCTTGTTGACGACGAGGTCCTTGCACTTGCTGACGGCGAGCATGTCGTCGACGAGTCTGCCGAGCACCGTCGGCAGATCCTTGCTCGCCTTCAGCTCGTCCTTCGTGTGCTTCAACAGCGCAAGGATTCTTTTCTTGTGCGCTTCGCGCTCGGCCGGCGGCATCTCCGAGCCGAGCAGATCGATATTGGTGATCAGTCCGATCGGCATCCCCTTTGGGAACGGACCGATCCTCACCGAGTAGCCGCTTCCGCCGAGGAACGGAAACAGCCGGCGCGACGCGCCGACGAGCGGACGCAGGTAATCGGGAATGTAGCCTTCAGCGACGTCGAGGTAGCTGTCGGTGGTGATGCGATCGATGACGCCGACGCCGGGTCCGTTCTCATTCGCGAACAGCGGATCCTTGTCGCGGCGTTCGGGCCAGAGCATCTGCTCGATTGAATCCTCGAACGATCGCATGCGCGCGTCGACCGACGGGCTCCACTCGAAGTGACCGACGGTGTTGTTCTGCAGGAACGGCGCCGTCGACCAGAGGCTGATCAGCGACGCGGGCCGGATGAATCCGCGCCCACCGCCCGGCAGCGTGTAGTCGTACTCGGCGCCGGTGACTGGATGGCGGATCCTGATCGACCCGACCGACGGCAGCGTCTTGTACGACTCGGACGAGAAGTTGTCCCAGACGTTGTCCCTGATCGCGTTGGTCGCCAGCGGACTGCAGGCGTTGATCCCGAGCAGCGTGATCGGCACGCGTAGCTCGGTCGAGAGATAGTTGCCTTTCAGGAAGTCGTCGCGCAGCACTTTCTCGCGCATCTGCGCCCTGAAGTCGTCGGTTTTCGTCCACGCCCAGTACGCGTTCCACGCGGTGAGATAACCCGGTCCATTTGCCCCCTCGAGATCGAGCCCCGAGGGCAGCGGAGGGATGTCGCTCGAATGACAGCGGGCGCATCGGTCGGCGAAGACCACTTTGCCGCGCTGAAGCGTCGCCGCGTCTTCAGCGAGGTATCTCGGCCCGCCCGGCGCGTCTTTCAAATAATGGGGATCGGTGCTGCCGAGGAAGAAGCGCGCCATGTTCGGCGTCTGCATCTCTGTGGCCTGCCAGTAGACCGAGTTCTTCCGCGCCGTCTCGATCGGAATCGGCGAGATCGGCCGTCCGCCGATGACCGCCCGGAAATGCAGCAGCCACTCCTCGCTGAACAGGCCGATGTTCAGGTACACACGGTTGAGGGCGCCGAGAGCGCCGACCGAATCGGACCCGTCCTTCAGCACGCGCGGCGTCCACGTCCTGCCCGGCCAGACGAAGAACTGCGACAGCGGGTCGCCGGCCGGAACGAAATCGTTGAACTGCTTGTTGTTCAGTCCCCCGCCGGCGATCGTCTCCCTGCCCCATTTCTTCGCCTCGAGCATCCGCGGCATCAGGTTGTAGACCGCGTTCATCGAGCGGGGGTTATTGATGCTGTCGGTCGAGACGAGCGACGTGTCGAGCGTGCCGGGGCGCGAGACGTGCAGCGCCTGATAGAAGATGCTGCTCTCGTTCTTCTCGCCGCGCCAGTTGAAGACGCGATCCCACCAGAAGTACTGCGCGCCGACGTTGGAGCTGAGGTTCTCCCACTTCGGATTCTCCGGATCGTCGGGCGGCTTGATCGGATTCGGACCGACGTGGCAGAACGCGCACGACATGCCGACGCGGTACGGGCGCACCAGCTTGCTGTCGAAGTAGTACGACGGATCGTTGTAGAAGCGCTCCGAATTCCACCGCTGGCGCGCCTGCTCGTCGAAGTTCGGATTGGGAAGGAGTCGAAGGCCGACAATGCCGGTGGGCTCGCCGTAGTAAGAGCTGACCGGAACCGTCTTTCCCCGCGCGCCGATCTTCACGCCCGGGTACTTGGTGGCATCGGCAAACGGATCGGAAGGGCAGCTCGGATCGCGGGCGTCGAGCCACAGCCCGAAACGATTCGGATCGGGTCCGGTCGCTTCCTTGAAACACGGTTCGTTCACCAGACCGAGATAGCGCCATCGGTTGTGGCGTCCGTAACCGGCGCCGTACGGCGAGTTCGGCTGATCGGGATGCGACGAGATCGTCTTGAGGAGATCGAAGGTTCCGATGCTGTCGATCGTCAGCCGGTCCCACAGCGTGTCGTTGCCGCCGGTCCACACGAGCCACATGTTGCGCCCTTCGATCTGCTGCGGCGTGAACGTCGGTCGCCGGCCATCGACCAGGTTGTAGTCCATGTCGTGGAAATAGTCTTCACCCGCCGCGCGCAGCGATTCCGCCTTGACGCCCGCGCGCATCGCTTCATCGAGCACCGTGCCCGGTTTGGGTTCGTCCGGTCCGCAGCCGAAGAGGCCGGCTGCAATGATTGCTGCTCCACAGATCGATAGTGTGCGCCGAGACATCAAACCGCTCCTTGCTGAGTGTGAGCCGTTACGCTACTTGATACGCGTTAGATGTCAAGACAGCGGCGCATGACTCGAACGCGCACGAGGGCGATCGATGACGGGCGACTTTACATTCTTGCGTCGATAAGCAAACCGCGTATTGTGCGCGCGCACTCGTGCGCATAAGATCGCCGCTCTCCAAAACTCAGAACGGACCACACACATATGGCTGACCTGATCTTCGAGCCGCTCTCGTTCAAGAACCTCGTCGTCAAGAACCGGATCTTCCGGTCGAACATCGCGGGCCGTCTCGATAATTACGACGGCTCGGGCAATCAGGCACGAATCAACTGGGAGGTGAAGTTCGCGCGCGGCGGCGTCGGCGCGATCATCTCGTCGTTCGTGCCCGTCCACCCGCGAGGGCGGATCCTGCCGAATTACGCGACGATCGACCGCGACGATCGCATCCCGTTCTGGAAGGCGCTCGGTCAGGCGGTTCACAAGTACGACTGCAAGTACATCCTTCAGCTCAGCCACGGTGGGCGTCAGCGTGACGTGCCCGGCATCGAATACCCGATTGGACAGAGTTCGACCGACAGGGCCGATCCGCTGCACGGGTTCGAATGCCAGCGGATGTCGATCGACGACATTCACGAAGTCGTGAACGCCTTTGCCGAAGGCGCGCGCCGCGCGCGCGCGGCCGGCCTCGACGGCGTGGAGCTGCACGGCGCGAACGGTTATCTCATCACCCAGTTCCTCAGTTCGGCCATCAACGATCGGACCGACGAGTACGGCGAGTCGCTGCAGAACCGCGCGCGCTTCGTCATCGAGATCGTCCAGGCGATCCGCAGGAAGGTCGGCAACGACTTCCACCTGCAGATGAAGATCAGCGCCACCGACCACAACAACGCGCTGGCGTTCCTGAAATTCGAAGGCGCCGGCAACACCGTCGACGACTCGATTCAGGTGTGCAAGTGGCTGATCGACGCCGGCGTCGACAGCATTCACGTCTCGACCGGCAGCTCGTTTCCGCATCCGCGGAATCCGGCGGGCAGCGATTTCCCGGTCGAGGTCCTCAGCAACACGTACGAGCAGCTCGTTTCGAGTGGCACGCACACGTTCCGCAACTTCGTCTTGTTCCGCGGCGCCATCACGGGAGACCTGTTCCGACAGCAGTGGCTCAGCGCCGGCGTGCCGGCCGATCAGATCGAAGGGCTGACGCTGCCGGACGCCCGGAAGATCAAGCAGGCGGTCAACGTGCCGGTCCTGTGCACCGGCGGCTTCCAGACGGCGTCCCTCATCCGCGACGCGATCAAGCGCGGCGACTGCGACGGCGTCAGCATCGCGCGGCCGCTCGTCGCGAACAACGATCTCGTGAATCAGTTCGCGGCCGGCAAGGATCGCGCGGACAAGCCGTGCACGTACTGCAACAAATGCCTCGTGCACGTCGTGGAGCACCCGATCGGGTGCTATGAAGAGAGCCGTTACAAGAGCCGGGAAGAGATGATCGCCGAGGTGATGTCGGTCTTCTCGCCGCCGACGTTCCAATGAAAGCGATCGTTCGCAGAAGTCTGGGCGTGCTCGTGGCGGTGCTCGCCGTCGTGACGCTCTGGGTGGTGGTGTCGCTTTCGATCGACCGCCCGGTGACCTACGACGAGATCACCGATCACTTCAAGTACGGATCGATTGGCAGCGAGCCCGGCGTGTCGCTGCTGCAGCCGGTCGGCGGCGTTCTGCCGCCGTATTCGGTCTTCAGCGCGCTGCCGTCGATTTGTCCGGAGAAGCTGCCGGGCGGGTACGCGTCGCTCGGGTTCGTGTTCGAGCCGGGCCACGATCTGCCGGTCGGCGTCTCGCGCCGGCGCCGCATCGGCATCGATCACGTCGGCCTCAATTGCGCCGTCTGCCACACGAGCACGGTCCGCGACACGCCGACCGCTTCGCCCCGCGTCGTCCTCGGAATGCCGGCGGCCGAGCTCGACCTGCAGTCGTTCGTGCAGTTCGTGCTCGACTGCACGCTCGACAACCGGACGACATCCGAGGCGGTCCTCGGGCACGTGAAGCAGATGCGCGATCCGCCGTCGCTCTTCGAGCGGACGCTCATTCGCTTCGGCGGGCTCGTCGATCGGGTGAAGGTGCAGACGCTTGCGCTCAGGAACCGCATCGCGCCGATCCTCGAGGACAGCGTGCCGAAGTGGGGGCGCGGCCGCGTCGACACGTTCAATCCGTACAAGGCGATCCAGTTCAACTGGCGCCTCGATCGGCTGCCGTCGGGTGAAATCGTCGGCGCGTCGGATTTCCCGTCGGTCTGGAATCAGAAGCCACGCGAGGGGATGCACCTGCACTGGGACGGCGACAACGACTCGGTCGACGAACGGAACCTGAGCGCGGCGCTCGGCGCGGGCGTGACGCCCGTCACGGTCGACCACGCGGCGCTCAAGCGCGTGCGCGACTGGATCTGGACGCTGCCGCCGCCGAAGTATCCGTATCCAATCGACCAGACGCTCGCCTCGCGCGGCGCCGGCGTCTATCAGGAACATTGCCTGCAGTGTCACGGCGGCAGCCGCTTCCGCGAAGGGGTCGTCGAAGGGCGTCTCGTCGGCCAGATCAACGACATCGACCGCATCGGCACGGATCGGCATCGACTCGATTCATATACGTACGTGTTCGCGTCGAACCAGTACGCGCTCTATCCCGAGTCGCAGTACCGGTTCACGCATTTCCGCAAGACGCGCGGCTACGCGAACCAGCCGCTCGACGGTATCTGGCTGCGCGGACCGTACCTGCACAACGGATCGGTGCCGACGCTTCGCGCGCTCCTCGACGCGCCAGAGCAGCGGCCGAAGGCGTTCTACCGCGGCTACGACGTCTTTGATCGATCCGGCGTCGGGTTCGTGTGGGACGTGAAGGAAGCCGACGGCCGAGCCTTTTTCGCGTACAACACCGCGTTACCTGGCAACGGCAATGGCGGTCACTTGTACGGGACGAATCTGCCGGACGCGGACAAGCAGGCGATCGTCGAGTACCTGAAGACGTTTTGATGCGATTTCTGATTGCAGATTTCAGATTTTAGATTGCAGAGTGCGGATTGAATTGCAAGGCCAAACCTGCAATCTGCAATCTGCAATCTGCAATCTGCAATCTGCAATCTGCAATGAGGGGATTCCTATGGCAGGTCTGTGGTTCAAACGCGTGACGTGGCTCGGCATCCTCGCCAACTTCGGCCTCGCCGTTCCGACGCTCCTTGCGCCGGAATTCATGATTCGGCTGATCGGCATCCCCACCGCGACTCCCGTGATGTGGCCGCAGTTCGCGGCGCTGCTGCTGATTCTGCTCAGCATCTTCTACATGCCGGGCGCCAACGACTACGTGCGCTATCGGGCGACGGCGTGGACGGCGGTCTTCTCGAGGCTGGCCGGCGTCATCTTCTTCGTCGGCTTCCAGAGCCGCGAGTACCACATGTTCGGCTACTTCGATTTGGTGTTCTTCGTTCCGGAAGTGGTTCTCTTGACAGTCGCAACGAGATCGATCGCCAACGTCGCTACCACGGAGGCCACGACGGGCACGGAGAAGATCGAGCAGTACGCGAAGGTTTGATCTGCCGTGTCCTCTATGGTGGCGAGTTCCGTAATGGATAGTTGCGCGGACTAGTAACCAGCAACCAGCAACCAGCAACCAGCAACCAGCAACCAGACCTGATATGACCCTCGTGACCGACCGGACCGCCGCCTTCAAATCGTCCCGCTTCCGCGTCATCTCTGGCGCGCTGCTCGTGCTGGCGATCGTCGGCGGCGTGTTCGCCTACAACCATTTCTTCCGCACCGAGCCGGCGCCCTTCTTCGCCTCCGACGAGGATCATTTCCTCTTCGGGTCGATCGGCACCGAAGAAACCGACGGCATTCCGTACTGGATCTGGCTCGTCCTCCCGCGCATTTTCCCCGAGTATCTTCCGGCGCCTGGGGGGTATGCCTCGCTCGGCGTCCTCAGCAAGGACGGCCACGAGATGCCGGTCGGCTTTTCGAAGGTGACGATCGGGTTCGAGCGCGTCGGCATCAACTGCGCGATTTGTCATGCGGCCAGCTATCGCCTGCGCCCTGACGATCCGCCGACTGTGGTGGCCGCCGCGGCCTCGCATCAGATGGCGCCGCAGCAGTACGTGAGGTTTCTGTTCGCGTGCGCGTCCGATCCCAGGTTCAGCGCCGACACGATCATGGCCGAGATCGCGAAGAACTATCGTCTGCCGCTCACCGAGCGGCTGCTCTATCGGTTCGCGATCATCCCCGGCACCAGGCGCGCGATTCTGCGCCTCAAGAATCAGGACGCGTGGATGAACGATCGACCCGACTGGGGCAGAGGACGGATCGATCCGTTCAACCCGGTGAAGTTCGGCCGGCTCGCGCAGCAGGTGGACGCGACGATCGGCAACTCGGACATGCAGCCGGTGTGGAACCTGAACGCGCACGCCGGCGGCGTGTTTCACTGGGACGGCCTGAACACGAATCTGCAGGAAGTGGTGTTGTCGTCGGCCATCGGCGACGGCGCGAACAATAAGTGGGTCGATCGCGACTTCAGCCGGTGGAACGAGACGGATCCGCGCAGGATGTCGAGCCTGCGGCGCATTCAGAACTTCATCGGCGCCGCGAAGCCGCCGAAGTATCCGCTGCCGATCGATGCGACGCTCGCGGCGGCGGGCGCAACGGTGTTTCAAGGTGAGTGCGCGTCGTGCCACGCCTTTGGCGGCGCGCGGACCGGCGCGCTGATTCCGCTCGAGGAGATCGGCACCGATCGCCACCGGCTCGACATGTGGACGCCGGCGTCTGCGGCCGCCTACAACGCGTACGGCGAGGGTCACGCGTGGAAGTTCTCGCGGTTCCGCAGCACGAAGGGCTACGCCTCGGTGCCGCTCGACGGCATCTGGCTGCGCGCGCCGTACCTGCACAACGGATCGGTTCCTTCGCTCGGCGATCTCCTGAAGCCGGCCGCGAGCCGGCCGACCGGTTTTTGGCGCGGGTACGACGTGTTCGACCCGATCTCGGTCGGATTCGTGACCGCCGGACGCGAGGCCGAGCGCGCCGGCACGTGGTTCGACACGACGCGGCCCGGCAACAGCAACGCCGGCCATGCGTACGGCACGATGCTTCCGGCCGATAAGAAGCGTGAGCTGATTGAGTATTTAAGAACCTTCTAGGTGCTGGGTAACAAAGAATGAAGCTCGCCGACCTGCGGATGTCCGTTCAGCGGTTCCTCGGCCCGCCGTCTCCGCATCTCGAGCTGCCGACGGTGCTCGAGGACGAAGAGCGGCATTTGTCGGAGCCCAGGCCGCCAGACGCGGTCGCGGGCAGCGACGAACACCGGCTGCGCGCGATGATCGATCGGCGTCATGAGGTGAGCCGCACCGCGCTCTGCCTCTCGGGCGGCGGCATCCGCAGCGCGAGCTTCGCGATCGGCGTCATGCAGGGCCTGTCGTGTCTGAGCGTGCTGACCGATTTCGATTACCTGTCGACGGTCTCCGGCGGCGGCTACGCGGGCAGCTGGTTGTCGGCGTGGCTGCTGCACGACGAGATGCGGATCAAGCAGACGAAGTGCGACAGCCAGCCGGTCGGCGATCAGCTGGCCGGCGCGTGCTGCGATCCGCTGTGCCCCGAGCCGGAGCCGCTGCGCCACGTGCGCGAGTTCAGCCGTTATCTCGATCCGAGGATCGGTCTGTTTTCGATCGACGTCTGGACGCTCATCGCCACGGTCTGCCGCAACATGCTCGCGAACTGGCTGATCCTGCTGCCGCTGCTCATGGCGGCGCTGCTGGTGCCGCGTCTCTATTACGCATTCCTCGATCTCGGTGGGAACCGGAACATGTACGGCACGCCGCTCATGATCGCCAGCGGGCTGCTGATCGTCGGAACGACGGTGTGCGGCATCATGGGCCTCCGCTACGTGATCCTCAATCTGCCGGATAGTGGCGCATCCAAGGGATCGCAGGGGCAGTTCATCACCGGGTGTCTCGGACCCACGGTGACCGCTGCCGCCCTTCTCACGCTGTACTGGGCGTGGAACAACGAGCTGACCGGCACGCCGACGTCGACGGCGCTGCTCTTCGGCGGCATCATCGCGGCGCACGTCGCCGTGTGGCTCGTGTGGGGACAGCGGCAAGGACGCCGCTCCGTGACGTGGCTCGGCGCGGGCATCGCGTCGGTTATCACGGCGACCGGCCTGTGGCTCATCGAGCAGAAAATTTTCCCGAACCCGCTCGACCTCGCCAAGCTGTACACGACGTCGGCGATCCCGCTCGTTCTGCTGACGGTCGGCATGGCGGGCGCGTTGTTCGTCGCCATCGCCAGCGCCGAGACCGAAGACGATGCGTATGAGTGGTGGGCGCGGGCGGGCGCATGGCTGCTCGTCGTGCCGCTCGCGTGGCTCTCCGCGGCCACGCTCGTCTTCTTCGGGCCGGACGCGATCCATGCGCTCGCGCTGCCCTTCACACGGTTGAACCTGTCGCTCCCGGAGGCCAAGACGCTCATCGGCCTGCTGACGGCGCTGACGGGCGGCGCGGCGGCGAGGGCACTGGGTCCCGGCGCCGGCAGGCATCCGTCGTTCGCGCGCAAAGTGGTGTTCGCGCTTGCGGCGCCGACGTTCGTCGTGCTGCTGCTGACCGTCCTCAGCTGGGCGAATTTTTCACTGCTGACGCACATGCAGGCGACGTGGCTGCACTTCTATGAGCATTCGCCCGCCGGCGGCTTCGACGAGATCGTCGCGCTGTGGAGCGTTCTCGTGCTCCTCGGCCTCTCGATGAGCTATTTCGTCAACGTCAACAAGTTCTCGCTGCACGGGATGTATCGCACGCGGCTCATTCGCACGTTCCTCGGCGCGTCGCGCACGCGCGCGGAGCGCAAGCCGAATCCGTTCACCGGCTTCGATTCGACCGACAACATCAGCATGTCGGATCTGCGGGCGATTCAACGGCCGCTCCACATCGTCAATACGGCGCTCAACCTCGTGTCGACGAACAAGCTCGCGTGGCAGGATCGGCAGGCGGAGTCGTTCACGATCTCGGCGCTGCACTGCGGGTCGCATCTGGTCGGCTACCGCCCGTCGGACGAGTACGGCAAGCAGATCTCGCTCGGCACCGCGATGACGCTCTCGGGCGCGGCGGTCGCGCCCAATCAGGGTTCGCAATCGTCGCCGGCGCTCACGTTCCTCCTGACGCTGTTCAACGCGCGTCTGGGCGCGTGGCTCGGCAATCCGGGTCCGGCCGGCGCGTACACATGGCGGCTGCGCGATCCGCGCTGGGGTCCGGCGCCGCTGTTCAGCGAGATGTTCGGCCGCACGACCGACACCAACCCGTACGTGTATCTCTCGGATGGCGGACACTTCGACAACCTCGGCGTGTACGAGATGGTGCTCCGCCGCTGCCACTACATCGTCGTCAGCGATGCCGGCTGCGACGGCGGGTACACGTTCGAGGATCTCGGCAACGCGATTCGCAAGATCCGCATCGACCTCGGCGTGCCGATCACGTTCGCGGCGCCGCCGAAGATGACGAAGGACGGACAGGGGAAGACGAACCTGCACGCGGCCGTGGCGACGATCGACTACCGCGCGGTCGACGGCGCGCAGGCCAAGCAGGGATTCCTCGTCTACGTGAAGGCGACGCGGTCGGGAGACGAGCCGATCGACGTCGACAACTACGCGCGCGCCTGTCCGGAATTCCCCCACGAATCGACGGCAGATCAGTGGTTCGACGAAGCGCAGTTCGAGAGCTATCGCGCGCTCGGCGTCCATTCCATCGACACGATTGCACGACACCTGAACACGTTGAACAACGCGCCACCGACCATCCGCGACCTCTATCTCGCTGCCGAGACGTATGTCGCGGGCCGCAGTGCGCGCCCACCCGAGGTGACCGATGGCGCTCTACGCGTTTGACGGAACGAACGACGACGATCGCAACACCGGCAGCACGGCCGCGGCCGTCGCCGCCGACACGAACGTGTTCCGCTTTTACAGCGCGTACACGGGCTACGCACAGTCGCTCGGGATCAAAACCGAATACGTGCCTGGCGTCGGCACGCGCTTCGGCCTGCCGGGCAAGATCGTCGGCGGCGCGTGGGGCGTCGGATGGCTCGATCGGATCAACGAGACCTACGAGACGCTCTGCCAGGCGTACGTCGGCGGCGATCGCGTCATCGACGTCATCGGCTTCAGCCGCGGGTCGGCCGTCGCGCTCGATTTCGTCAACAAGGTGTATGGCGACGGCATCCAGCAGAACGGACGCGTCGTCGTCGAGGAGCCGTCGATCCGCTTCGTCGGCCTGTTCGACACCGTCGCCGCGTTCGGCGTCGCCAATCTCGGGTTCGTCTTCTCGTCGCTGAACGCGTTTCATCGCCTGACGCTGCCGCCCAACGTCGAGCATTGCTTCCACGCGATGTCTCTCGACGAGCGGCGTCCTTCGTTCGTGAACCAGCGGATCGAGGGCGCCTACGAGGCGTGGTTCCGCGGCGTGCATTCAGACATCGGCGGCGGCAACAACAATCCGGGTCTCGAGTACGTGACGCTGCGCTGGCTGTTCCGCAAAGCCATCGCGTGCGGCCTGCCGATCACCGACGCGAACATCACCGATTCGGCGGTACACCCCGAGTACCGCATCAAGCCGAACTTCTTCAGTCAGGCGAACAAGCTGACGTGGCGCGACGTGCGGCCGACCGACTGGGTCCACTACGCGGTGCAGCAGCATCCGGTCCTGCCGGGCGAGCCGTGCAACGACGTGCCGCCGGCGTGTCCGATCGAAACGGTCGAATTCGAGCGCGACCGCGTGACGCTGCCCATCGCGGTCTGATAGCGTATGCGTTTTTGGGTTCAGGGTTCCGGATTCCGAACCCGGAACCTGGAACACCGAACCCGGAGGCATGCCAATGTTCCGACTGTCTCGCCGGAAAGACAAATTCGGCGGCGAGTCCGGCAAGCTGAAGGATCGCATCGACGGCATCAAGTACGGCGGCTTGTGGATGCTCGTCCGGCGCGGCGACGCCGAGCCGAGCCGGGGACACGCGGTCGATCACATCGGGTTCCGCACGCCGAACCTGGCCTCGAAGACGACCGAGCTCAAGGCGCAGGGCGTGAAGTTCACGACGGAACCGACGCCGCTGAAGCTGGCAGGCGGCGCCACCGTCAACTTCGCGTGCCTCGAAGGCCCCGCGGGAGCGAAGATCGAGCTCGTTCAGCGATAGTGATCGGGTTCGTCGTCCTCTTCTCAGGAGCGGCGGGGCTGATCTTCGAGCTCGCCTGGTTCCATCGCGCCGGCCTCGTCTTCGGCAACAGCGTCGTTGCCGCGACAGTCGTGCTCTCCAGCTTCATGGGCGGTCTGGCGATCGGCAACGCGATCGCCGGCTGGCTCGGTCCCCGAGTTCGCCGACGGCTGCAGGTCTACGCGGCGCTCGAAGCGACGACGGCGCTTGCCGGTCTTGCGCTGACGTACATCCTCCCCGGGCTCGCTCGCGTCGACCTTCCGCTGGCGACAGCATTTCTGCTGCTCCTCGTGCCGGCGAGCGCGATGGGCGCGACGCTGCCCATTCTGGTCGCGGCCGCCCGGACTGCGGAAGTTCGCCGGACTCCAGCTGTTTCATTCGGAACGGCACTCGGCTTGTTGTACGGATGCAACACGCTCGGCGCGGTCGCTGGCGTGCTGATCGCGGAGGTCGTCCTCATCGCGCGCGTCGGCGTCGCGGGCAGCGCGTGGATCGCTGCGGCGCTCGATCTGATGGCCGGTTCGATTGCGCTGTTGTTGTCCCGGCGCATCGAAACCGGGGTGTCTGCCGCGGGCCGGTCTGAAGACCGGCCCCTACCTGTAGGTACTCGGAATCGGTCCCGGCCGATTGTCGTCGCATCGATCGTCGTATGTGCCTTTCTTGCGGGGTTCACGCTGCTCGCCCTCGAAGTGATCTGGTTTCGCTTCCTCTCGATGTTCGTGCTGACGACGACGCTGGTCATGAGCGTGATGCTGGCGGTGGTGCTGGCCGGCATCGCGCTCGGCGCCCTGAGCGCGGCTGCGTGGCTGAAGCGTCGGTCGTTCGCGGCTGAATCGATCGCCACGATCGCGTTGACGGCAGGCCTCGCGTGCGTCGTGTCGTACGGCGGTTTTGGCGTGTTGACGAGTGGCGCCCAGGTCGGTCGATGGACGCGAGTCGTCTGGTTCGCGTCGGTGATGACGCTTCCCGTGTCGTATCTCTCGGGCGCGCTGTTCACGCTGCTCGGCGAAGCGCTGCGGCGAGAGCGGAGCGATGACGTCCGCGCTGCAGCGTCGCTGACGCTCGCCAATACCGTCGGGGCGACATGCGGGCCGCCGTTTGCCGCCTTCGTGCTTCTGCCGACACTGGGCACCGAGCGCGCGCTTTTCGCGCTCGCTCTCGCGTACGCCGTCGTCGGGGCGGCGGCGCTGGCGGCATCCGGTCGTCCGCTGCCACGAACGTTATCCGTGGGGATCGCTGCGGCGCTCGTCGCGGTCGCACTTGTGCGATTTCCGTTCGGCCTCATGGCGGCGAGCTATCTGCCGCGCGTGACGCACCCGTACGCCGACGATGGATCGCAGATCGTTGCCGCGCGCGAAGGCCCGAGCGAGTCGATCGTGCTGATGCAGCAGCAGTGGATGGGGAAGCCGGTCTACGACCGGCTCGTCACCAACGGGTTCTCGATGTCGGGCACGGCGATTCCCGGTCAGCGGTACATGCGCTACTTCGTCTACTGGCCGATGCTGCTGCATCGGGCGCCGCTCGCGCGCATCCTCGTCATCTGCTATGGCGTCGGCGTCACCGCCGGCGCAGCCGTCGACGTCCCTTCAGCCGCTTCGATCGACATCGTCGAGATCTCGCGCGACGTCGCGGCGATGAGCGACGTCATCTACACGCCGGATCGTAATCCGCTGCACGACGGCCGCGTCAAGCTGCACATCGACGATGGCCGACACTTCCTGCGCACGACGACCGGGCGCTTCGATCTGATCACCGGCGAACCGCCGCCGCCACGCACGCCCGGCGCGGTCAACATCTACACGCGCGAGTACTTCGAGCTGATCCGCGATCGCCTCGCTGACGGTGGGATGACGACGTACTGGTTGCCTGTCGCCCGGCCGAACCCGGGGACCGACGTCGACACGATCGTTCGCGCGTTCTGCGACGTCTTCGACGACTGTTCGCTCTGGAACGCCACGCCGTTCGACCTGATGCTCGTCGGGACGCGCGACGCGCGCGGCCCCATCGACAGCGCCCGTTTCGCCGCGCCTTTCAGATGCGGCGCGGCGCCTCAGTCGTGCGTGCTCCGCGATCGCCTGCGCGAAATCGGCTTCGAGGCGCCGGAACAGATCGGCGCGACCTTTCTCGGCGACGCCGCGTCGCTCCGCGAGCTGATCGCCGATACGCCGCCGCTGACGGACGATTTCCCGCAACGCCTTCGTCCGGTCGACACACGGCGTTCCCTGTCCGATCCGCGGTACCCTGGCGATCTGACCGTCGTCGCACGCTATCAGCGGCTGCTGAATCCGACGCGCGCGCGCGAATCGTTCACGACGTCCGCGTTCATCAGACGCCTGTGGCCTCCAGGGCTCATCGATGCGTCGCGTCCCTGGTTCGACGAGCAGGGGATGATCAACCGCGTGTTGTGGGAAGGCGGAAAGCCGCTGCGGCTGATCGACGACCTCGACACAGTGCTCACGCGCACGCCGCTGCGCACGCTGCCGCTGTGGATCCTCGGCAGCGACGACGTCAAACAGCAGATCGCGTCGACGGGAAACGACGGCACCGGCACGGTCGAGTACGTACGTGGAGTGCAGCTGATGGCCGCGCGCGACTACGAGAGCGCCGCCTCGTACTTCGGCCTCGCCGAGCGCCACGGCCTGAGAACCCCGTCGCCGCGGCCCCTCATCGCGTACGCGTTGTGTCGGGCAGGAAAGGCGGAGCTGTCGAAGAAGATTGTTGACAGCATCCTGCCGCAGGACGGCGACGAGCGGACTTTCGTCGGGTGGATGCGGATGCATTGCGAGTAGGCGTGACCGGCAGGACCGATCGTCTTCTCACAAGCGGAAGGCGAGTGCTAGTTCTGCACCACGATCGTCCCTCGCTTCCCTCAACGTATAAAAAGTTCGGGAGCGCACTTTGCTGTCGCCGATGCGTACATCTCCAGCACAGTCGGGAGGATCGGATGAGGCGTGGTCGTTGGACAGTC
>Ga0209474_10000233_pt1 | contig 67129 bp, 59 predicted proteins | sample GraSoiAngelo_145_FD_185902 | JGI IMG/M metagenome (GOLD analysis project Ga0209474, IMG submission 185902) | Grasslands soil microbial communities from the Angelo Coastal Reserve, California, USA - 14_1009_05_20cm (SPAdes) (version 2) | ecosystem: Environmental > Terrestrial > Soil > Grasslands...
GGTCAACCGGACTTTCATTTACTCGCTTCCTTTTCTTCCATCTGTGTTGCGAAGTTCTAAATAAGTAGACGAGGAGCGAAGCCTCTTTTGTGTAAATTTGACGTAAGGATGTGTTAAGAGGACCATCGCTCGCTGACTGCGTCGACGTTGAGACTGTCCCACTAACCCTTGGGCTGTCCCTGGCATCCAACACCGCAGATATGGAGGAACATACTATGGCCAAAGATCCCGTATGTGGAATGGATGTCAACGAGAGCCAGGCGAAAGCTAAGTCGCAGTACAACGGCCAGACTTATTACTTCTGTTCAGACGGCTGTAAACAGAAGTTCGACGCAAATCCGCAGCAGTTCGCCAGGAAAACAGCATAGCCGGAACTCCCTGAAGTCAAGCGAAGCTGTCAGCACGTCCTCTACTCCAGCCCACCGATTGCGTGGGCTGAATTTTTGCTTCCAGAGCATTCCAGGCATTAAGTGCGCCTGCCGCGAGTTGTCTGCATGCAGCAGCAGCAACTTCACCTACCTGCTACCGCAGGCGGTTCCGCTCATATCGGCGTAGCAGCTCTGCCAACTGCTTCTTTTCTGCCTGCGAACGGCTCTTCAGTCTCTGGAGCAATGGGAGCCAGCGGCCTCGGATTTTTGCTCCTGCGGCAAGTAGCGTTTCGAACACCGCAGTGAAGTCGGTGTCGGGGGCACCGTGCTCGAAGCCCCAGGCGGCGTGTTCCAGAACGGTCCCACCCCATTGATTGATCTCTTCCAGAGGAGCGCCGCGATCGAGTAACAATTTGACGATGCTCAGGTGTCCACCGCCCGCGGCCCAGTGCAGCGCGGTTGCGCCGCTGTCGGCGCGATCAAGCAGGTCGGCACCGTGATTCAGGAGATATAGGGCTGTGTCTTCGCGGCCGTACATGCAGGCCCAGAGAAATGCTTTCTGCAACTGTTGTTTCGTTGCGCGCGCGTCGAGTTTGTCGTCGCAATCGAAATAGGACTTCACCACGTCGATTCGGCCGAGTCCGGCGGCGCTCTCAAGATCGAGTTGTGCGCCTTGGGCAGCGAGAAATTCTGCCGCACGTGGGCGTCCGTTTGCTAGACAAGCGGTCAATGCTGTGTGCTGATTGCCTGCGAGATTTGGCTTTTCGATCGCGGCGCCGTGGTCGAGTAAAAGCTGCAGCAGCGCGTCCTGCACCCCGGCAACTTCGGGATGAACGCTTGTGGCTGCCAGCCCGAGGGTCGTGCATCCGCCGCGGTAAACATCGGCTTCGGCGTCCACTTCGGCGCCGGATTTGAGCAGATGTTCGGCAATCTCTACGATGTTCTTCGGCGTCTTCTGCCGGTATCCTTCAACCCCATTTGCTGAGGTGTAATGGAGAAGCGTGGCGTGATGCTCGCGCGTGGAGCGCTGCAGTACCAACTTGGGATTTTCCCGCAGAAGCCGCTTGAGTGTCGGCACATCGCCCGCGACGATGGCGTCTGCTGCCTCTTCGAATTGCGCTACCGGCGTGCTCCTTCGCGAGAGTTGCTCAATGTGCTCGGCGAGCCTGGGCCAGCTCCTGAAGCCATGCGAACGGGCAATCACGAGTTGCGCGCTGGTTAAGCTGCAACGTCTTTTCTCAGAAAGCAGTTTGAGAGTGGCGAATTCTGTGACTCCGTCACTCCAGCTTCGGCTTTGCGCCGGCAGGTTCGGAGCAACTTCGATCTGGCTGAGACGGACAAGATGGCCGATCCATCCCGAAACGAACTCGCGCAATGCTGCGCGGTTGCCGGCTTTGCAGACCCTCACCAACTCTTTCGAGAGTTTCTTATATTGTTCGAGATTGGGCCGTGAGGGGAGCGGAAGAGAGTCCTGAGGGTTGGGAAACATACGAATCTCCTCTCATCGCATGCCTGGAGTCCGCACGAGTCAGGCTGAAAGAAGGTTCGTACCTTCAGTTGAGTTTCAATGGGTGGGCACTGCCCTTTCCGCGGACTGGATGCGCCCCTCGCGCTGAGAGACAGCGTAATGCGGCCATCGCAGAAAGACAAGCGTTTGGCATTTCGGCTTTAGCTATCGGCCAAGAGCAAGCGAAAGGGCGAAAAGACCAACAACTCACACAGATGAACGCGAATGTTAGGCGTTCACGCAAATCTTTGGGAGGCGCACAGCGAAACCAGGATCTGCGCTGATGCCAGAAATCTGCGTGCATTTGGGTGAGCGGTTGATTTGTTCCTGGCTGCCGTTACCCATTCATCCGATTACGCCGCGCTACCACAAGCAGCACTGCTTGCATCCATACCTGAGTATGAAACGTTGCGACCTGCGGGTAGTCTGGCTCCCGTTGCTGTTGGCGTTTCTGCTTGTACCCTCTTTGGGCGCGCAGCAGAGGACGGAAGCGGACTTTGTGATCCGCGACTTCTTTTTTCGCAGTGGAGAAGTACTACCTGAGCTGAAAATCCATTACGTGATTTTGGGAGTTCCACAACGGGATGCCGCTGGGCATGTCTCGAATGCGGTGCTCCTGCTGCATGGTACCGGCGGATCGTTGAATGGGTTTTTCTCGGAAAATTATTCGGTGCTCTTTCAGCGCGGTCAGGCGCTGGATTCGTCACGATACTTCATCATCATTCCCGATGGCATTGGTCATGGGCGATCGTCAAAACCGAGCGATGGGCTGCGCACGCGCTTTCCGCAGTATGACTACGCCGACATGGTTGAGGCGCAGTATCGGCTGGTGACTTTGGGATTGCACGTCGATCGTCTGAAGCTGGTAAGCGGCATCTCCATGGGCGGCATGCACGCCTGGATGTGGGCCGAGCAACATCCGGAGATGGTGGATAACTTTTTCCCGCTGGTGTGCATGCCCGTGGCGATTAGCGGCATGAATCGCCTGTGGCGCGATTTAGCTATTTATTTGATTACCAGCGATCCTGATTATCAAAGTGGGAATTACCAGTCGGAGCATGGGATCAACCAGGCGATTGCCATGTTCGAGTTATTGATGGATGCGTCCTCACTGGTGCAGAAGAACGCAGCCGACCGCGACGTGGCGGACACCTTGTACAAGATATGGATGGGGGATTCGGGCAAGAAGCGTGATGCCAATGATCTGGTGTATGCACTGGACGCCTCGCGAAATTACAATCCGGAGCCGAACCTGGAGAGAATACGGGCACGCGTAATCGCAGTAAACACGGAGGACGATTTCATCAACAACAGCGATGCGAAATTGATGGCGACGCTGATGAAGCGCGTGAGGCGTGGACGCTTTGTCCTGTTGCCGGAAAGCGCCGGTACGCATGGCCACAGCAGCGGTGGAGATCCGTCGTTGTGGAAACAATACCTCGAGGAATTAATGCGGTAAGCAGGCAATAGGCAATACGCGATAGGCAAGGGCAACCCAGGAATACCCGTGCGGGTTTGTGCTCGCGTTCTTTAGAATCGGCTTTCATGGCTGAGCTGAGATTCCGAAGAGAAGCAGTTACGGGTGCAACTGCGCTTTTTCTCATCGTCACCTTGTTTCGCTTTCATGGCTCAGTGTTCGCGGCTTCAGGGCCTCCCACGTTCTACAGAGATGTTCTTCCGATACTGCAGCAGCATTGCCAGGTGTGCCATCGCGCGGGCCAGATTGGGCCGATGCCACTCGTCACCTTTACGCAGGCCCATGAATACGCGCAAAAGATGAAGCACATGACAGGCATGAAGATGATGCCTCCCTGGTTCGCTGATCCGCGCTTTGGGGATTTTTCCAACGACAATTCGCTCACATCGGAGCAGATCGCCTCGATTGCGTCCTGGGCCGATTCGGGCGCGCCTGCCGGCAATCCCAACGATGCTCCGCCGGCTCCGCATTGGACTCACGGCTGGAACATTCCCAAACCGGACCTGGTGATCGGAATGCCGAAACCGGTGACGATTCCGGCGCATGGCGATGTCGAGTATACGTATGAGATCGTGCCTACCAGATTCACCGAGGATAAATGGGTGCAAGCTTCGGAGATTCGTCCGATGAGCCGGGAGCATGTGCATCATGCGGTTGTGTACATTCGCCCGCCAAACTCGAAATGGCTCCGGAAGGCGCCGATCGGACATCCATTCTCGGCATCGGACATGACGACCGGCGAGGATGTTCGGCAGGCGCTGTTCACCGATAGCGACATGTTGCTTGTCTATGCTCCTGGCAGTTCACCTGACCACTGGCCGGATGGGATGGCGAAGTGTATTCCTGCCGGATCAGACCTCGTCTTCCAGATGCACTACACGACAAACGGCAACGCCGTGACTGATCAAACAAGTATCGGATTGGTCTTTGCGAAGCAGCCGCCGAAGCAGCGCGTGCTGACTCTGCAGCTGGCTAACCACAGTTTTGTGATTCCTCCCGAGGCCGACAACTTTCGCGTGGAGGTTTTCGGCACGTTGCCGAATGATGCCATCCTGCTGAGCTTCTTCCCTCACATGCATCTTCGTGGCAAGCGCTTTGAGTACGACATCGTGAACCCTGACACGATTGAGACGCTGCTTCGCGTGAACTACCACTTCCATTGGCAGATGAGCTACAAACTCGCGCAACCAAGGTTCCTGAAAGCAGGCACGAAGCTGCAGGCAATCGCGTGGTTCGACAACTCCCGTAACAATCCTCACAATCCCGATCCGGAGCAGACCGTGCGCTGGGGTGGGCAGACCTACGAAGAGATGATGGTCGGCTTCTTCGATCTTGCAGTGCCAGCGAACCTCGACAAGTGGCAATACTTTGTGCGCAGCGAGCCAACCCGCTGATTCCGCATTTCAGTCAATAGGCCCCGCCCTTAAAGCTGTCACAATGACAGGCTCTAAGCGATACGCGTGGACTAACCTGTCGAGGCGGGACAAAACTCCCCAGCACATAATTCTCCGCAACTTCAGCCTTAAATTCGCGTCTATACGATTAAGAAAAGGAACAAGACCAGCAACTCTCGATTGACGTGTTCGAGGGGGACCCATTTGTGCGTCGCAACGGCGAGGTCGCACGTCTAAACTGACAGATGCTCCTGCGTAATACTTACAACCCACTTTTGTCCCGAGCTGCGCCACAGCTCCGCTCTGCCATTCTCTTCAGCTGCTTGGCTTTGTTGACCTCCTTTTGCACGCCCCCCGCGCATGCTCAGCGTGGCGAAAGCAATTTGGTCAAGGACGCTCCCTCTGGGATCTCAGTGGACGAGATCATTCGCCGGTTCGCGGCCAAGGAGAAGGAATTTCAGGCCGCGCGAGCCCACTACACCTATCGGCAGTCGAACATCATTCAGACGTTGGAGGGTGCAGGTGTCGATGGTGAGTACCGGCAGGATTGGGACGTAAACTTCGATAGTCACGGGAAGAGGTCGATTACAGTGACTTACGCACCAGCGCCGACGCTGACGCGCATCTCGATGACTAGCGAAGATACCAATGACCTCCAGAACGTCATGCCCTTCGTGCTCACGACCGATGAGATTCCCGACTACAACATTCTCTACGTCGGACAGCAGCGCGAGGACGAGCTGCAAACATACGTCTTCGACATTTCTCCGAAGCAGATCGACAAGAATCATCGACGCTTTGAAGGCCGCATTTGGGTCGACAACCACGATTTCCAGATCGTGAAGACGTACGGCAAATCTGTCCCCGATCTGCGCAGCGGCAAAGACGAAAACCTCTTTCCTCGTTTCACTACCTACCGCGAGCAAATCGACAACGTGTACTGGTTCCCCACTTACACGACGGCGAGAGACACGCTGCACTTCAAGGGAGGCGATGTCGATATCCGGGTAATCATTAAGTACACGGATTACAAACGTTTCGGCTCGGAAACGAAGATCCTCTATGACGGGAAGCAGATTCCGGATTCAACGCCTCAACCCAAGTGACGCGGCAAGAATCCGGAGCGATTCTCCAAATCAAAATCTTCGCAAATGTTTGCGCCCGGATAGAATCATCCTCGGATGATAGACCTTCAGGGTCGCGGCGACTTCTTCGCCTCATCGCACTGTTCAAATCAAAATAATCCTGCTGATCGCTACCGGCATTGACGCGCTCTGCGGTTCAGGGAAGGGCACGGATTTATCCCCGTCTATGGAGTCCGCTCGGCTTCGTTCTGTCCGGAGCAGCCATCGCTCAGCACCGACCCTGCCTCAGCACCGAACCTGCCTCAACACCGAACATAGTTCGGTGCTACCACGAGTCAAGATTATGAGTCAACGAGAAATGTCATTTTGGAACTCAGGCGGCTGCGGGAGAGTGCTCGTCGCAAGCACCCGACGCTGGCGCGAGCAACGGATGCGAATTTCACAATTCACTGCTTATTCACTGTTATTCACTGTTCTTGGTGGCGGGGAAAAATTAGGAATTTCGATAATGCCCGACGCAGCAGAGGGTTGCACGGAATCGTCCGTTGCTCGCCGCCCTCTTGTGAAAAAATTCGCTGTTAAATTCGCTGATAAATTCGCTGTTCCGCGCGCACCAGTGAATTACGCCAGGTTCAAGCTGCATCCGTTGCTCTACCGACAACTCATCCACTTCATTGACATAAACCTGATGCAGTCGGCGGAGAATATGGTCGCAAGTATCACCTTGATCCTGGAAATCACCATGTCGCGCTGGCGCTCGAGCCCACCGCAAACGTCACTCCGCGCCAGCTCCACGAGTTGGGGGTCGTGGCCTTCATCTACGCGGCGCTGTTTCTCTTGGAAGGGATAGGTTTGTGGACGCTAAGACGCTGGGGAGAGTGGCTCACCGTAATCATCACCGGCTCGCTGCTGCCGTTTGAGATTCACCAGCTTTGCCGTCCCCCCTCATGGGCGAAACTAGCGATACTGGCGCTCAATTCTTGGATATCTGGTGCGCAGGCTGAGAAAAGGTCGATGATGCGCTCGCACGCAGATTCAAAGTGGTCACTGAGCAGGTGAGAAAGACCGAGTAAAGATGATTTGTGCAACATCTCTACTCGGTTTCCCATTTTGCAACTCAGAAAATGATTTTTGCCGCCAGTTGCATATTGAAGGCTTCACCCGGTCCGATTCCCGGCGCGCCGTTGAAGTCACCGATCGTGTCGTTCACCAAACCTGACGAGTAATCCACCGACCCGGGGCCAGAGGCAAGATTGATCCGATTAAAGAGATTAAACATCTCCGCTCGGAGCTGTACTTTCACCCGTTCCCGAACCGGAATCGTCTTGAGTACAGAAAGATCGACGCTTCCATAGCCCGGGCCGTGGAATTTATTGCGGCCAACGGGTTTGCCTCCAGCGCAGGAATTCGTAGCGCTACGAACACAGAACGCCGCGGGATTAATCCACACAGTTCCTCCGTTTGCCGCCGAGAACTTGTGATCAAGTCCAGCAAATGGATCCTTCAGCAGGTAAAAGAACTGCGTAGTCGGATCAAACGGGGATGAGGAATCTCCGAGTGGCAATGTTTGGTCGAAGGGCTGCCCAGTGTGGAAGTTGGTCAAGCTGCTCACCTCCCAGCCGTGCGTCAGAATCCTTGGGCCGTGTGAAGAGCCAGGAATCTGATAGTCGAAATTCAACGAAAAAAGATGCCGCGTATCAAAATCACCGTTGCCGTAATCGACTTTGATACTGCGCAAATCATCCGCAATCGTTGCGCGATATTCGCTGATCTCGTCGAGTGCGTGTGCCCAGGTGTAGCTCGCTTGAGAGCTTAGGCCGTGAAAGTTGCGAAGTCTGACTGTGGTCTGAAGTGCATTATAGTTGGATGTGCCGACGCTGTTGAGCTGAATAATGGAGCCGAAATTCGGGAACGCATTGTATTGGTTGATGTTGGAGACAATATTCAGCTTTCGTGACTGACTGCCAACATACCCAACCTGCACAACTGCTGTCTGCCCAAGTCCTTTCTCGAGTTGCAGATTGTAATTAGCGAAGTGGGGCACACGGAAGTTCTGGTTTACCGAAAAGACATTCTGTCCTGGAGCGTTCGTGCACAAAGGATCGCCACACACCTTTACTCCGGGAAAGATGGAGGCCCCACCGGCCAACGCAGCATCCCAGTTGTAGGCATTTCTGGCGTACGTCGAAACAGCGGACGGTCCGATAGGATTTCCTTGCAAACCCTGCGCGGCAGTGATCGGTGGACGGAAATCCAGGAATGGATTCATGTTGATCTGATCGAAGAAGATGCCAACTCCGCCACGCACGACGAAGTCGCTCGTACCCGTGGGCTGATACGCAAAGCCCAGCCTCGGCGCAAAGTCGTTGTGGCTCGGCGGAAAAATGGAATCGATCCCAGCTCCCTGGATGAGTAACCCTTTCCCTGGAACGAATACAGCGAGGTCCTTTTTGTCACTATGCAGCGGGCCAAAGTATTCGTAGCGAAGGCCAAGATTCACGTTGAGATTGGGGGTCAGCTGCCAGGCATCCTGCCCGAAGAAATTGAAGGCGTTCACAACAACGAATCGCTCTGGATTACCCACCGCTATGGTCGACTTCACAACATCGCCGGCCATATAGTCGGCCAATGCCTTGGTAGCGGAATCGAACGCCGCGTCTGCACTCCATGGCCCCTGAGTTCCATCGAACTTAAATTGTCCAGTACCACGCCGGTGATAGAACTCATTCACGTGCGCCTGACGGACTTCTCCCCCGAATCGGAATTGGTGCCGGCCAGCGACATAGGAAACAATGTCCGTTAAGTGTCCCGTCTGATCGCTACGGCCTTCCGGAGGAGTAAGCCCGATCTGCTCAAATCCAGAGATGACAACGTTCGGAGCTCCCAGAATGGGCTGCCCGTGATCGGTGGCATCGGGACTGAGGAATAGACCGAGGGCCTTGGTATTAAAGCTGTTGTTGAAGTCGTGGAAAAGTTGGTTGAAGTAGTTAACACCGAACAGCACCTGATTCGTGAGATGCGTCGTCAAGACTGAATTTAAAACCAGTGAGTAATTGTGAACATGGAGGGGCGCAACTTCGAAATAATCTTTCAGGTTTGAGCTCGCCGTTCCCAAAGCTGTACTACTGCCGAGAGGTGCGGTCTGGCTGCCCTGTCCGCCGAACCAACGGGCCGAGAGGCGGTGCTTCTCGTTAAAGTTATGGTCCAGCTTTATCACCCCGTTATAGCTGTAACCGGTGGAAGCAATCGGGCTGAAAAAGTTATTAGGCGTCGCCGGCAAGCCGCCGATCAGATTCCGGGGCCAGAAGCCACCTGGACCAATCAGCTTTGTGGAGAGCGGGCTGGCCGTCACATTGTATTTCTTCAGAACAGCCAAGGCATTATTCACATAGGCATCTGAAGGTTCGGTGGCCAAACCTGACAACCCAATGATGTACTGCTGTTTCTCGTAGGCCACAAAAAAGAACGTCTTGTTCTTGATGACTGGGCCGCCGACAGAAAGTCCGTAGTTTTGGTTGCGAAGCTTCGGAGCTCTGGGATTACTCGCAGTGGGAATGAAGAATGGTGAATGAGCTCCATAGAACTCATTCCTATTGTAGTAATAAGCCGAACCATGCAGGCTGTTTGTTCCCGATTTGAGAACGAGGTTAACCGTCCCCCCGGCATTGCGTCCGGCTTCAGCGCCCGATTGCGTTTGTGACGAAAATTCGTCGATCGAATCAATAGGAAGTACGACGCCAGCGATGCCAGAGACGCCACCCTGGTTGACGGCAGGAATGTTGTGCCAGAAATCATTGTTGTCGACACCATCTATCTGCCAGTTCATCTGGTTAGGACGAGTCCCGTTAAGCGAACCAAAGCCGCCCACAGCGTAGCCTCCATAGCCTGGAGCTACCGCAATCAACTGCGTGAAGTCCCGTCCATTCAGCGGAGTATCTTGTACGACATCGGAGGAGATCGTCATGTTTTGCGTCGGGGTCGTTGTGTCAAGAGCGAGCGCCGCAGCGGAAACCTCGACAATTTGTGTTTCCTGTCCGAGGGCAAGCTTGATTGGCAACGTATAGATATTGCCAGCGGTTACCTCCACTTTATCTACGGTGCGTCCGGCGAAACCTGGAGCGATAACGCTCACCTTGTAGAAGCCGAGCGGAATATCCTGGAAGGCAAACTGACCCTCAGCCGTCGTCACCGTGCTGTGTTCCACGCCAGTTGCAACCTCCGTTGCCTTCACCTGGGCTCTCGGGACTACGGCTCCGCTCGGGTCAGTGACGGTGCCGTTAATTGCCCCACGAAAAGTCTGTGAATCTGCCGACATCGCAACAAAGAGCACAATCACCGTGGCCAAGATAAAACGTCGCATAACGCACTCCCTAGGTTGGAATTGGAAACAAAATCGCGCGAATGCGCGGAGACAAGTACGGCGACTCGGAAAATAAGCTGTGTACCGCATTCAGAGTCCCAGCCTCAGTTCGGAATCAAACTGAGTTCATAGCCAAAATCCCTTGGCGCAGAAACTAGGCTCGTTTCGATGACTGAAACTTTTACTCTCTAGCCACTTTTCAAGTCAAGACAATAAGTTGGATAAGTGGCATAAGCAAAGGTGACATCTACCTTGTCAGTGGACAGTTCTTGCGTAAAGCCAATGCGACTGTATACGACCGAGGGAAGAATAAACTCTAGAGAACCAACTCAGTCACAATTGTGGGTCTAATTCGGTCGTGGAGATAATTATGTCGTGAAGCTCCTATTATGGTTTGCCACTCGAAATCGAGGCGACTTCGAATATTGTGGCAATTCGGCAGTTCGTAAGTGATGGTCGAGCGCGCGTGCTGCACTTCGAACAAACCAAGCTGCCGCAGTCTTAGAAGCGGGCAGTAGCCTAACGCAGCGCTCAGTTTTCGGCGCGCTTGCGGATGAATGCGGGCACGTCGAGATCATCGCCGTCAATGCCGTTTACGCTATTGCGTACCGCCTCCAAGGAGATCGAATCTCTTACCGGCACTGACGTTCGCGATGCCGCCGACATGGTTGAACCTGCCGGTGAAGCCCCGACACCGACACCCACCGGCTCCGGCACTTCACCTGCAAATGCGTGGTCGTTCTGCAGGCGAGAGTCGACCACGGCAACCGGAGCGGATCGCTCACGTGTCGTGCTTTCTGGCGCTGGCACGTAGCTCGAAATGGCACGAGCGCTGGAAACCGCCGCGGCGGCGGCTCCCATGGAGTGCTCGCGCCGCCCCAGCTGTTCGTCTTTGAAACCGGTGGCAATGACAGTGATCTTTACGTCGTCCTTCATCTTCTCGTCGAGCACGGCACCGAAGATGATGTTGGCATCTTCATGGGCGGCGTTCTGGATGATGGTCGAGGCCTCGTTCACTTCTGCCAGCTTCAGCGAGCTTGAGCCCGTGATGTTGATGAGGATGCCGCGCGCGCCGTCGATCGCTCCAGCTTCCAGCAACGGAGAGGCAATGGCCGCTTGCGCCGCTTCGACGGCCCGGCGCTCGCCACGTCCCGTGGCAGTGCCCATGACGGCATAACCCATACCTTGCATAATCGTCTTCACGTCGGCAAAGTCGCGGTTGATGATGCCTGGAATGGTAATGATGTCAGAGATGCCCTGCACCGCCTGGCGAAGAATGTCATCGGCAACTCGAAAAGACTCGAAGAAACCTGCATTCTGCGCTACCGCGAGCAGCTTCTCGTTCGGAATCACGATGGTCGTGTCCACCGATTCGATGAGTTCATCCAAACCGCGATCGGCTTGCGACTTCCGTCGTTTGCCTTCGAATGCAAATGGCTTGGTCACCACAGCGACAGTGAGGGCACCCATTTCACTGGCCAAGGAGGCGATAATCGGAGCCGCGCCCGTGCCCGTGCCGCCGCCGAGCCCGGCAGTGACGAACACCATGTCCGCACCTTCGAGCGCCTCGATGATTTGATGGGCGTCCTCGAGCGCTGCCTTCCTCCCCACTTCGGGATTCGCTCCCGCGCCTAGTCCGCTGGTCAGCTTTATGCCGAGCTGAATCTTGACTGACGCCTGCGACATCTGCAGCGCCTGAAGATCAGTATTCGCCACCAGGAATTCAACGCCTTCCACTTTGGCGTTGATCATGCGGTTCACGGCATTACCGCCGCCGCCGCCCACGCCGATCACCTTGATCTTCGCGTTGTTGCGTGGATCCTCATTGAAGCTAATGCGGATGTCTTCGGAACTGCCTTCGGGTTTGCCTTTTGCCATTACGTCTTCTCCCTTCAGACCTAGGTTGTTTCCGACAGTGCCGTCCGCAGTAGCGGATCGGCGAAGTCGGCTGCATCCACCTGCTACCGCGGGCGGTACTGACTGACCTCATTGCTCTCATGCTCCGACAAATAACGTCCTGAGCCTTGCCTTGAGAGTCTGTTGCTCCTCCTTAACTCGGCCTACGCGGGCGCGATGTGTGTACATCAGCAAGCCAACACTACTGGCGAAGTCGGTTAGCGCCAGGCTCGTCGGCATTCGCGGAATGCCGTTCACGTGTCCAAGGCGAGCTGGACAACGCAAGACCTGTTCCGCGATCTCACAGATGGCAGGGAGGCGCGAAGCGCCGCCGATCAGGACGCAACCTGCGCCCAGTCCTTCAAACACTCTGGCTTGGCGAAGTTGATCGCGCAGCATTTCAAACAATTCGCGCCCGCGAGGCTCCAAAATCTCTGCCAAAGTCCGTTGCGACATCAGGCGCGCTGGGCGCTCGCCTACAGATGGCACCTCGATTTCGTGCCCCTCAGGGATACTGGTCACTACGGCGGAGCCGAACATTCGCTTGATTTTGTCAGCCTCAGCGAGCGGTGTTCGCATGCCAACTGCGACGTCATTCGTGAAGTGATCGCCGCCAATTGGGACCACGCCGGTATGGGCAATGGCTCCCTCATAGAAGACGACAACTTCAGTCGACCCAGCGCCAATGTCGATAAGACAGACGCCGAGTTCGCGCTCATCGGCATCGAGCGTAGCGTCGGCGCAGGCCAGCGGCTCGAAGACGATATCGTCAACGTGAATGCCCGCCTTATTGGCGGCAGTCACTAGATTTTGCGCAGCTCCCGTAGCACCGGTCACGACGTGCGCGTTTACCTCGAGCCGCATGCCGATCATTCCGATGGGATCCTGAATGCTGCCTTGCTCATCGACAATGAACTCCTGCGGCAAGAGATGAATCGTCTGTCTATCTGGAGGAAGGGAAACCGATCGTGCCCGCTCCACTGCCTGGCGAACATCGTCGCGATTAATCTCTCGCGGTCGTGAGCCGAGATTGATCCCTCCCCGGCTGTTGAATCCACGGATATGAGGACCGCCAATACCAATCGTCGCGCGCTCGATCGGCATCTGAGCAGCAGCCTCAGCCTGTTCCACAGCGCGCTGGATTGATGCTGTTGCTTTGTCGAGCTCGACAATGACTCCTTTGCGCGAGCCCCTGGAGTCGGCGATGCCGTGCCCGCGATAACGCAAACCAGCGTCAGTCACTTCCCCAACCAGGACGCAGGTCTTCAGAGTGCCTACGTCAAGAATGCAGATCGTGTTGTTGCTTACCTTTGCCATGCTAAGAACCCGATTTCATGACGATTTCGATTGACCACCATCACCGCCTTGCTCCGCGTCTCCGTATCTCCGTGCTGAAATTTCTGGTCGCCGCCTGTTGACCGCCGTCTGGGTTCACGATGATCTGTCCCTCGTAGCGCAGATCGACTGAATCGAGCTTTTGGAATTGCTGCCGCCATCCCGCTGCATGTGAAAGATAAATCTTGAACCGCGACAGAAATTGGTCGCTCCCTAGATGGACGAGGACGGCTCCTGCAGGATCGGCTACCGTCACTTTCATATCCTCGGGATCGCTCACATCAACTTCGCTTACATCGTTGGAATAATGGTTCCCTCCCGCGTCCAGATCATTCATCAGCTGCGAACACATCTTCATCTGCGCGCCCCGAGCCGAGAGCGGATCGGAGTCGTTCAACCCGAACACAACCGGAAATGAATAGTGCGACTTCCGTGTAGGCTCCATGATCACGCCGTGAGCGTCCACGAGATGAATTCGGCCGTTGATACGAGCAAACGCTACTGGAGTGCGCTCCTGAACTTCGACAGAGATACGGTTCGGCAGCAGACGCATCACACTCGCTGATTCAATCCAGGGAATCTCTTCGAGCTGTTTTTTGCGCTGCTCCAGTGGAATGAAGAAAACGTTGCGCCCCATATCACCTCCGAGCACTTCCATAACCTGCGAGCGCGGCACCTTCTCCAGCCCGCTGATAGTTATGTTGTCGCTCGAAAGCACACGAAAGCGCCAGCTTCGCGTTCCGTAGCGATAGACGGCACCATACGCGAGAGCCGCAACCGAGAATATGGCGAGCATGCCGAGCGCAATTCGTATTCGGCCTGCAGTCTTCTTCGGGAGCGCGCCCTTGCGCACCACAACCCGGCGAACTGCGCGGCGAAATTGTGGTGCAGGATTGGTTTCGGCAAGAGACGACTTCGCATCGAACTCCGAACTGAGTTCGTCGTCGCCAACGGGAGCGACATCGACGCGAGTGGAAAGATCCAACTCTTTATACTGAACGTCGTTTCGCGGCATTAATCGAATTTCAGAAAATCGCCGTACTCGCAACTATAACCGCAAATGGCGAAATTTCAGAGCAGGAAATCGAGGCTGGAGAAAGTTTTTTGAATTGAGTTTTCGGCAGATCGGGTCATCGAATGATCGGGTGATCGGGTGATCGGACTTCGTCGGATGAACTCATGGAAGGATCACCCGATTTGTGAAGGGCAGTTCTCTTCTCGAGCTCTCGCAAGACCAATGGCCCCACTTGATGCACGCTGCCGGCACCGAGCGTCAGGACGAGATCTCCGTTCTTTGCATGAGAGACAGCCTGACTTGCAGCTTCAGCAAATGAAGCCACGTATTCAAATTGTTTTCCAGTAGAAACTATGCGCTTCACCAGTGCCTGTGCCGTAATTCCAGGAATGGGCTCTTCGCTGGCCGCATAGATATCGAGCAGTTGAAGCGTGTCGGCGTTTTCGAAAGCGGTCGCGAATTCTTCGGCTAGATCGCGCGTTCGGGTATAGCGATGCGGCTGGAAGATAACGTGAATCTTGTCGAATCCGCATTGCCGCGCTGCTGCAAGTGTTGCTCGAATTTCGGTTGGATGGTGCCCGTAGTCGTCGACCACACTTACTCCGCCGATTTTGCCTTTAAACTGAAAGCGGCGATCTACGCCGCGAAATTCTGCCAGCGCCGCAACCGCGGCAGTTGCATTTAGTACGTTATGGTGGCCGGGTACTCGGAGATCAAATTCTCCGAGCTTCTTTCCGCGGTTCACGACTTCGAATCGGCTGTGTGGGCGTCCATCTTCGGAGCGGCAACGGTCGTCCAGCAATTGGGCGCAAAATGCCGAGGCGTCGCTCGTCCCATACGTGATCACGCGACGCTCCAGTCGTGGAAACAACCCACTCAGGCGCTCGTCGTCCTGGCAGGCAATGACTACACCATAAAAGGGAACCCGATTCATGAAATCGACGAACGCCTGCTCCACATCATCCATATCGCGATAGCAATCCATGTGCTCGCGATCGACGTTCGTAACGATCGACAAAATCGGCGAGAGCTTCAAAAACGACCTGTCGCTCTCATCGGCTTCGGCAACCAGGTATTGCGACTTTCCCAGCCGCGCGTTCGATCCCATGGCATCAACGCGGCCGCCGACAACGACGGTAGGATCCAGTCCGCCTGCCGCCAGCACAGCGGCAACCATCGACGTTGTTGTGGTCTTGCCGTGCATGCCGGCGATAGCGATTCCATATTTCAAGCGCATGAGTTCGGCAAGCATCTCGGCTCGGGGAATCACTGGTATGTGCTGCGCTCGGGCAGCCTGAATCTCTGGATTGTCGCGCGTGACGGCAGAGGTCGTGACAACTGCTTCGGAGCCGGTGATGTTCTCCGGACGATGCCCAATAAAGACGATGGCCCCCAGACTTGCGAGGCGCTGCGTCACGGACGACTCGCGCAAATCTGAACCCGAGATCTTGTATCCCAGATTAAGCAGTACCTCGGCGATACCGCTCATACCGATACCGCCAATGCCTACGAAATGAATGCGCTGAACTTTTGCGAACATGCTAGAAACCAAGTTGCAGAGAACAGGGTACAGGAGAACAGGCGGCCAAAATTGGTTACGTTCCGTTCTTAGCTATACGAGCAGCTAACTCCGCGATCTCCTTTCCTGCATTCGGGTGTGCAAGCGATCGCGCTTTGTCTGACATGCTGGCCAGTACCGCCGGATCGCCTAGCATCTCTGCGACGACTGCGCTCAGCCGAGCGGGGTTGAGCTGCGACTCTGGAATCAGGCGCGCGGCACCGGCGCTCTCGAGTGCCTGAGCGTTCTTAAGCTGATGATCATCAGCAGCTAACTTAAACGGAACGAAAACTGCGGGTTTTCCAGCGGCGGTGATCTCTGCCACAGTACTCGCCCCAGAGCGACATAGGACCGCATCCGCCTCAGCAAATGCGGACGGCATATCGTCGATAAACCGGTTCACCTGCACTTGTAAGTCTGCCTGCGTATAAGCAGCTTCGACTCTCTCGAAATCGCGCTCTCCGGTTTGATGGCGAATTTTAATTCCGAGCTCGCGCCATTTTGGGATGGCGTCGATCATCGTCTGATTGAGGATTCGAGCACCTTGACTGCCTCCGAAGACAAGCAGTGAGCCAGGGGGCGAGAATCTGCGCTGGGCGATGCTGAAAAATTCTTGCCTCACTGGCACACCAGTAACCCGAGCATTACCGAAAAACTTCTTGGTCTGCTCAAAATGCACCGCGGCCGCACTCACGTAACGGGCTACAACTCGGTTGGCGAATCCCGGGACGAGATTAGGCTCGAAGGCCAGAGTGGGAATACGCATCAGCAAAGCCGTTAGCATTCCGGGACCAGAGGCATATCCACCGACTCCGATCACAACTTGAGGGCGAAACTCCGCAAAGATTTTGCAGCATGCGAGGAGCGCACGCGGAATATCGCTCAGCGTTCTGGCACGGCGAGCAAGGCTGACGCCCTTTAGCTGCCCAACTTGCACCAGCCGCAACTCGAAGCCGCTTGGGGGAACGAGGCGAGTCTCGATTCCCCGATTGGTGCCCACGAAAATGATTTCCGCCGCGTAGAGGTGACGCAACTCGCGCGCGATAGCCAACGCTGGAATTACGTGACCGCCGGTGCCTCCGCCTACGATCGCGGCACGCATCGATTAGTCTGCCTGCTGACTGATGTTCAGCAGTACACCTACGCAGGCCAAAGTGATGAACAGTGAACTACCGCCGTAGGAGATGAATGGCAGCGGAATTCCCTTAGTTGGGAGCAGGCCCAGAACGACGCTGATGTTGAAGAAGGCCTGAATGGCAATGGTGCCGGTGATGCCGATCGCGAGAAAGCGACCATACAAATCCGATGTCCGAATCGCCGCGCGCATCCCGCGATAGCAGAGCACGCCAAAGAGTCCAACTACCGCCATCGTTCCCAACAATCCGAGTTCTTCGGCGATAACGGCAAAGATGAAGTCTGTGTGCGGCTCCGGAAGATAGAAGAGCTTCTGCTTTCCTTCCATGAGTCCAATGCCGGTAATGCCACCAGTGCCCACCGCGATTAATGACTGAATCATGTGGAAACCGGCGCCCTGCGGATCGGCCCAGGGATTCACAAAGGCCAGCATGCGCTGCCGGCGGAAGCCGACATCAAAGAGGAGGTAATAGAGCGCTGGCAAGCTGGCCAGCACGCCGTAGCCGAGATATTTCAACTCCATACCTGCGACGAAGAGCACTGAGGCAGTCATGGCCATGCACACGAGAGCGGTGCCAAGATCAGGCTGCTTCACAATTAGCAACGAGAAGATCAGACTCGGTAACACGGCAGGCACGAGCGTTCGTCGCCAGTCGCCGATGGCAGCAGTACGCGTTTCCAGGAAGAAAGCCAGAAAAAGGATGAGAGCCGGCTTTGCGAGTTCCGATGGTTGGAACGAGAGCACGCCGAAGCGTATCCATCGATGAGTATTGTGTGAGCGGTCGAGGAACAGCACCGCGACGAGCAATACTGTCGTTACTCCAAGTAACGTGAAGACCACGGCTGGATGTTTGTGCTTGCGGTAGTCCACACGCATGAGTACGACCATCGCGAGCACTCCGGCAAATGACCAACCGATCTGGCGCAGGACAAACGTGTATGGAGATCCAAAACGGTCTTTGGCAATCACCGCCGAAGCGCTGAAGACCATGACCAATCCAAGAAGAACAAGAAGGAGAGTGCCGCCGAAGAGCCAGCGATCAACGCTGACGCGCTTCGCCATCAGCGGCGCTCCTGCCCTGCGGCTGCAGGGCTCGCGAATTGCTCGACCAGGGCCCGGAAGGTGCGTCCGCGGTGCTCATAGTTTTCGAATTGATCGAAGCTGGAGCAAGCAGGAGCTAGTAAGACAACGTCTCCAGGCTGCGCGAGATCACGCGCATGCTCGACGGCGTTGTCGAGTGTCTTGCAAGGCAACACCTCGACTGCCGACTGCACATGCGAGCGAATCTTCTCGGCCGCTGCGCCGATGGTGTACACGCGCTTGACGCGCTCGCGCAGCAGGTCGTTCATCTGCGCGTAATCGCTGTCTTTGTCTTTGCCACCGAGAATCAGGTGGATATTGCCGGGGAAAGATTCGATTGCCTTAATGGTGGCATCAACATTCGTTGCCTTAGAATCGTTGTAGTACTCCACTCCACCAACGGTAGCGATGTACTGAAGGCGATGATCCACCGCTTTGAAGTTTCGCACTGCGTCCCGAATAGTGGTCCCATCGCAACCACAAAGACGGCCAACAGATACAGCGGCCAATACATTTTCGAGGTTGTGAGCGCCTTTTAGCGGAATCTCTGAAACCGGCATGATTTTGTCTTCGCGTTCGAAATCACGCCAATAAATTTCGCCTTCTCGCACAAATGCTCCAACCTGTTCCCCGCTGAGTTCCCGCTTGCGGGTGAACCGGCAAATCTGGGCCTTCGTACGCGTTTCAAGCCCGGCGCTGCCGGAATCGTCGAGATTCAACACGGAGTAGTCGGACGCAGTCTGATTCTCAAAGATTCGTGCTTTGGCGGCTGTATACGTCTCCATGCTGCCGTGCCGATCGAGATGATCAGGCGTAATGTTCAGAACGACGCCAATTGAAGGATGGAAGGTTTCGATCGTCTCGAGTTGAAAGCTCGAAACTTCGATTACGTTGACGGTATCATCCGTGGAATCTTCCACCAGCAAAATCACTGGTGTTCCAATGTTCCCGCCGATCAGGGTTCGCTGACTGCCGCTGGCTATTATCTCTCCGCAAAGAGTGGTTGTGGTGGTCTTACCGTTGGAGCCGGTGATAGCAACGATCTTGCCCCTCAAAAATCGCGTTGCAAGTTCGATCTCTCCGATCACGCGAATCCCTTGAGCGCGAGCACGCGTTAGCTGTGGGATATCGCAGGGTACGCCCGGACTCACCACGATCAAATCCTGATCGCGAAATGTGCGCTCGCCGTGGCCGCCGGTTTCGACAGCAATGCCACGATCAAGCAGAGCAGGAATCTGATTCTTCAGCTCGTTTTGGCTGCGAGTATCAGAGACAGTGACACGCGCGCCCCGAGCGGCAAGAAACTGGGCGGATGCTACGCCGGATTTTCCCAATCCCACGACGAGCACGCGTTTTCCTTTTACATCCATCGCCATCTGCCATTCTGCCATGAGTTATTGGAAACTTCATCGGAGTTTGAGCGTCGTAAGAGCAAAGAGTGCAAACACGAGCGCCGCAATCCAGAAACGCACGATCACCTTCGACTCCGACCAGCCGACTAATTCGAAGTGATGATGGAGCGGCGCCATTTTGAAGATGCGTTTTTTGCGCAGCTTGTAAGAACCTACCTGTAGGATGACCGAGAGCGCTTCGAGGACAAAGACTCCGCCGATGAAGGGAAGCAGAAGCTCCTGTTTGATAATGACTGCCACCGTTCCGATCGCGCCACCAAGAGCGAGTGAGCCCACGTCGCCCATGAAGATTTCAGCAGGATGCGCGTTGTACCAAAGAAATCCAATACTGGATCCCACCATCGCGCCGCAGAATACGGTGAGTTCGGCGACCTGAGGCATCTTCTGGAGTTCCAAATATTCCGCGAAACGTGAATGACCGCTTACATAGGTCAGGACCGTCAACGCGGCCGCTGCAACGATCGTGCAGCCGATTGCAAGGCCATCCAGTCCGTCTGTCAGGTTCACTGCATTGCTTGATCCCACAATCACCAAAACAACGAAAAAAATGAATGGCAAAAACGCGACGATCCACAGATGCGGCATCTGCAGCAGTGAGCCAATTGCGAGGTCCGGTCGAAAGCGCTTTATAAATGGAACCATCAGGTGCGTGGAATATTGTCCGACTGCCTGCATGGCGACAAGCACAACCGCAATGATCACACTAACGGCGATCTGCAGACCAAGCTTCGAACGCCCGGTAAGGCCAAGATTGCGATGGTGGACGATCTTTAGATAATCGTCAGAAAAACCAATCGCAGCAAACGCCAGCGTTGAGAGGACGACCATCCAGATGTACCGGTTGGTCAGATCAGCCCATAGCAGCGTAGGAACGATAATGGCTACTACGATGAGGACTCCGCCCATGGTCGGAGTCCCTGCCTTCTTCTGATGGGCTGCCGGGCCTTCTTCCCTGATGTATTGCCCAATCTGAAACTCACGCAATTGCCGAATGATCGCCGGACCTACGATCATCCCCATGAACAACGCGGTAAGGCTGGCAAAGGCTGTGCGGAAGGTGATGTAGCTGAAGATGCGGAAAGGAGGAAAGAGAGTGTGCAACTTCTGATACAACAGCCAATAAAGCAATCTTCCTCCGCGCTAATCAATATCGATTAAGAAGGGCGATCCCACATCGGCGCCAATTCAAGATGTACCCGCCGGACTCGCGAGATGCAGCCTTTCGTTTAGCTGTTCAAGCGCCCGTTCCAGCCGAACTCCACGAGATGCTTTTAGCAAGACCACATCACCAGGCCGGAGATTATCCGCAAGCCAGTCTCCTGCCTGTTCTGGCTCGGCGAGAAACGTCGCACTAACTCCACCGGATGCGGCACCTTCCACTATAAGACGTGCCTGCCCGCGCACTCCGATCAGAATATCGATCTTGCGTTGTGCAATGTGATTCCCACATTCGCGGTGCAGTTCGGGAGCCGTAGGACCAAGCTCCAGCATCTCGCCTGCCACAATAATGCGACGCTTGGCAGGTGACGCTGCCACAACGTCCACCATGGCATCCAGTGCTTTGGGATTGGAGTTGTAAGAGTCATTGATGACCGTAGCACCGGCGATCTCCGTAACCTGTCCGCGCTTGTCCGGAGCTTTGAGCGACACCAGTGAGGCTGCTACTTCCGTTGGCGTGATACCAGCCTCCAGCGCGACGGCGATCCCGGCCAAGGCATTCATGACGTTATGACGACCGAGCAGCGGCAACTCCAGCACAGTGTTCACGCCGCTGGCCGCCAGTTGAAAGCGCGATCCGCCAGGACCAAGATCTTCAATCCGCTTTGCGCAAACATCAGCGGGATGTTCAATCCCAAACAAAATCACTTTTCCATGAAAATCGCGCCCAAATTGCGAGACGTAAGGATCATCAGCATTCAGAATGGCCATGCCCCCAGATGGCAGGGCGGCGATCAGCTCGTACTTGGCACGGGCGATGCCGGCGATTCCTTCTGGGAAGAATTCGAGATGAACGGGAGCGACGGATGTGATCACACCCCACTCCGGCTTGGCGATTTCACACAGCGCGGCGATCTCCCCGGTGTGTGACATGCCCATCTCGATGACTGCGATGTCATGCTCTGATTCAAGCCTCAGAAGTTGTAGCGGCAATCCGAAATGGTTGTTGAGATTGCCCAGGGATTTAAGAACCCGAAAACGCGAGGTGAGCAGATGCGCGATGACATCTTTTGTCGTGGTCTTCCCGGCTGATCCAGTGACACCGATCAGGCGCTTGCCCCAAAGCCTTCGAACTGCGGCTCCCAAACGCTGAAGCGCAGCAAGCGTGTCATTCACGATGAGGATTCTCGATTCGCCGGCAAAGCGCTGAGCTTGATCTTGCGCGATCACAGCAGCAACCGCGCCGGACTTGAGCGCCCCGGCGGCGAAGTCATGACCGTCGAGCCGTTCGCCTTTGACCGCGAAAAATAGATCTCCTGGCTGAATTGTGCGAGAGTCGATCGAATAGCCGGAAGCCACCTGCTCGCTATCGAATTTGCGGGAAGCTTCGATGAACTCTGCAACCCGCCACAAAGGCAACTTCATGCGACCGGCGCTCCTTCAGGAACGAGCGTCTTGTAGCCTTGATTGATCAGGTTCTCTTTGGCGATCTGCACCTCTTCGAAGGGGAAGGTGCCTTCGCGCGTGATCTGATATTTCTCGTGACCCTTTCCGGCGAGCAGAACTATGTCGCCTTCCCGGGCTTCGCTGATGGCAAGCGCGATCGCCTTGCGGCGGTCGGGCTCGACCGCGTGCAGAGTTCCGGTTTGCAACAGCCCCGGCAGAGCGTCGGCAATTATGGCTTGTGGATCCTCGCTGCGAGGATTGTCGGACGTAAGCACGACAAAATCGCTGCCCTCTCCCGCCGCACGTCCCATCAGGGGACGCTTCGTGCGATCGCGATCGCCGCCGCAGCCGAAGAGTGTGATGATCCGGCCTCGTGTCTTCTGCTTATCGCGCAGCTGACGCGCAATGCGTGCAAGATTGCGCAGGGCATCGTCGGTGTGCGCATAGTCAACCACGACGATAAAAGGCTGTCCACAATCAATAAGCTCAAATCGGCCCGGCACTCGCTGGAACGAGGCAGTAGCGTTGCGAATCTGCTCGAGGGTACATCCACGAGCGAACGCCGCAGAAGCCGCGGCCAAGACGTTGTAGACATTGATCTCGCCAAGCAGTCGCGATTCACACGTGACGCACTTTCCTTCAAGCCGCAGACGAAAGCGAGTTCCAGTAGGTAGATACTCGATGTTTTCTGCCGTCACATTGCAGGCGGGGTTGAGACCATAGCTGACGAGTTCAGAACCGCTGCACTTCGCGGTTTCATAAAGCGTGCGGCCAAACAGGTCGTCCCCATTGATGACCGCTACCCGAGGTGGAGCACTGCTATTCGACTCAAATAGTTTTCGCTTTGAGGCGGAGTACGCCTCCATGGTGCGGTGATAGTCGAGATGATCTCGTGTCAGGTTCGTAAACACTGCGACGTCGAAGTGAAGTCCGTAGACGCGCGCTTGCTCCAGGGCGTGCGACGAGACTTCCATGACCCCTTCGCCGGCACTGGACCGCACAGCTTCGTCGAACATCTCGTTCAATTCCAAGGACTCCGGTGTCGTGTGAAGCGCAGGGATGACCCGACCCGCAACGTGATACTCGATCGTTCCGATCATCGCCACGGATTTCCCGGCGCTCCGCAAAATGTGCTCGGCGACGAAGGTTGTCGTGGTTTTACCATTCGTGCCTGTCACTCCAGTCAGCTTCAACTTTTCTGCGGGTCGGCCATAGAAGTTGGAGCTAATTCGCGCCAGTGCCTTGCGTGCGTGTGCCACCCTGGCAAGCGCGATGCCAGCATGCGGAGTCGCATCCTTCGACTCCGAAACAATTGCGACAGCGCCTGCACGAACCGCGGCTTCAGTGAACCGATTGCCATCGTTGACTTCCCCGCGCATGGCGACAAACAGGAATCCGGGACGAACTTTGCGCGAGTCGTAGGCGACACCTTGAATATCGGCATCGCCGACGATTGAGACCGCCTCGACATCGCGCATGATTTCTCGGAACTTCATTTGAGGCGATTATAGTGGGGTAGATTCCATTGATTAATGAGGTAAAGACCTAGAAAAAATCAAAGGTCTAGCGCGCAAATTGCACTGTCACGTGCCCGCCAATGGGCAGGCGCGCTCCTGGCGGAGGATTCTGCTGGCGTGCCACGCCGGAGCCGAAGATATCGACTTCCAGTCCTGCCTTTTCGCTTTCTTCAATCACTGTGCGCACTGGCTTGCCAACAAATGAAGGGACCGTTCGTGTGGAGTCGACATCGAGCACAACCGTCCCGGTCTTCGGCAGTGCAGCCGGAGAAGCGTCTGCCCTGCTTGAATCAGCGTCATTCGTTGCGCTGGGCTGCATTGCAACCGTGGTTGCGGAACTATACGCAGCAGGAATGACTCCATAGCTCGGCGTCGCAAATGCGACAGTAGCGCCTTCATCCTGCTGATTATCATTGTCCGCGACCTCCTCGCCCACGTGGTCTGGCGAGCCTTCCATTTCTTCTTCGGGTTTAGCTTTGGCGCGAAGCAGCATGCGCTGCGGATTCCTTACCTCGATATCGTGTGGAACATCGAGATACTCGAGTACCTGCTGGGCAATGCGATTGAAAATTGGCGCTGCCACGTCTCCTCCGTGATGCGCGCCAACCGGTGAATCAAGGATTACCGTGACCGTAATCGCCGGATTGTTTACTGGCGCAAAGCCGGAAAACGAAGCGATATGCTGCACACGATCATAGCGATGGGTGACTGGATTGATCTTCTGTGCCGTGCCCGTTTTTCCAGCGGAAGTGTACCCGTCCAGGATAGCCTTCTTTCCTGTGCCCTGCAGCACCACTCCCTCCAGCATTCGCTTCATCTGAGCGGCCGCGAAAGAGGAAATAACCCTGTGTTGCTGACCGGGTCGAAAGACCACCGTTTGTGGTGGTCCTGTGGGTCCCTGCCAGACAGGAGTGCTTCCGGCAACGATGCGAGGCGGCGTCCAGATCCCATCGTTCGCAATGCTTGAAGTCATCGAGACCAACTGCAATGGCGAGACGCCGATCTCCTGTCCCATCGAGATCGCGCCGATGCTCATCTTCGACCAACGGCTCACAGGCTTCGTAATGCCACGGGTTCCGCCGGAAAGTTCAATCCCGGTTTGGGAGCCAAAGCCAAAGCCGCGGATGTACTTGTACATGCGGTCCTCACCCAAGCGCATAGCGATTTTGATGGCGCCTACGTCGCTAGAGCGTTCGAGAATCTCACTGACGGTAAGAAGGCTGTAAGGTTTCCAATCGTGAATACGAACCCCACCGACAATGATTGATCCCATCTGGCAGTCAAATACTTCATTGGGATTGGTGATCTTCTCTTCCAGAGCCGCGGCAATCGTTACCATCTTGAACGTCGAACCCGGCTCGTAAATATCGCTTACAGCGCGATTCTTGAGGGATTTGAGATCGAGTCCTCGCGAGTTATTTGGATTAAACGTAGGACGATTGGCAAGCGCCAGGATCTCTCCTGTTTTGGGATTCTGAATTACGACAGTGCCGGCTTCAGCGTGGGTCTTTTCCATCGCTGCCTCAAGCTCCTTCTCGGCGATGTGCTGGATGTCCTCGTCGATGGTTAAAACGAGGTTCTGGCCTGACTCCGGATTCTTCTCTACACGTCCGAACCAGCGATGGCGGGCATCCATCGAGATAAGCATTTTCCCAGGACGTCCGCTCAGGCGTTGATTGAATGAGCGCTCGATCCCCGCCAGGCCATCATCGTCCATCCCTACGTACCCGATTACCTGTGCGGCCAACTCATTCTTTGGATAAAAGCGCTTCGGTTCTTTCTCGAAGTAAATCCCCTTCAGGTTCAGCGCGCGAAGTCGTGCTGAGACGTTATTGTCGAGCTTGCGCGCGATCCATGTGAACGAGCGCGACGACTCGAGCTTCGCCAGCATCTCCTTGGGATCAGCTTTGAGAATGTGCGCCAGCAACCTTGCCGTGCTCGCCTGATCGGGAATTTCGGAGGGAACTGCGAAGACGGAGTCCACCTGGATGCTCATTGCCAGCTCGCGTCCCTTCCGGTCGTAAATGATGCCCCGCGGGGGAGAGACTTCGATGCTTCGTTGCTGCTGGCGGACCGCTTTTTGCGTCAGGAACCCGTAGTCAAGGACTTGTAACCAAAGTAGGCGCCCGCAGATGGCGAGAATCCACAGACAAAAAAATGCCGCAAAGAGCGACAGTCGGAGACGGCCTTCATTCTTTGCGGTTGCAGTCATGCCGTGGTCACCAGGGCAACGCAATAAGCGGTAGGAGATAGGTAACAGGCCAACTGAAGACCTGCCTTATCGCTATTGCCCTCACAAACGTGAGTGGCGGCCCGGTTGGTTCTCCAGGGCCACCACAAAGCCGCGGGTCAAATCCCGCGAAAATTGAACTGCTAAGCAGTAGGCAGTAGGCTAAGAATGCAAGGTCCGGGTTTTCGCCTGTTGCTTATTGCGTGATTGCCTGAGTTACTGCCAATTGCTCTCAACAACCTGAATGCCGGATGCCCGCGCCATCACCGGAGCTGTTGGATCAATGGTCGCTTCGAGGTGCATGACTTGACCCGCCTGTGGAGCCACCAATCCCATTCTGGCTGCGAGTTGTTCAATACGCTCAGGATCGCGCAATGATGCCTCCTGCAGACGCAATGCACGGTTCTGCTCAAGCAGGCCATCGCGCTCAATTTTCTGCGCTTCGATCTTGTAGCCGCACTCGATCGAGCTGAGGTGCTGCCACGCGTAAATCATCGTGAAGAGAAACAGCACGGCAAGCGAGACCGAGAACATGGCCACTTCGCGCGCTCGCTTTGGATCCGCAACTTTCACGAGACGCGAATTGTCGATGGCCTTATTGAAGTAGATCTCGGGCGTAACTCCGCCCCATTTGCGCGTCGATCGCCGAGCCGGGCCAACCGGCTGCCACATGCGATAGCCGCCCGTGATTGCCTGGGTTGCCATTTACGCTACTCCAGCATGGACGTGAATATAGGAAGCGTCGTGTAGCTGAGCATGGTGAAGGAACTGCTCAATGAGTTCTTCTTCGCGGTTGATGTGCGCTTCAACCTCGGCGCGCTGCACGCTTTGGATCAGCTCGTCAATCAGTCTCCCTGTGTACATCGTCGACCTCCTTTTATTCACTTGCCCAACTTCTAAACTTGTTTAACCGGGACAGCACCGCTCGATGAGGTAGGTGTGCTGTGGATTCCTTCTTTCGCCCTTAAGTCCATCCGGTAGGACGATGCTGCCCGGCCAACCTCCTTGGGATACCCAAAATTCTTCGGGGCTAAAGCCCAAGTTTCATTTCGGATTACTTGCGGCACGGCTAAAGCCGATGCCCTTCCCTAAACCTCTAAACCTTCTCCGCGGCACGCAACTTCGCGCTGCGCGCTCGCGGGTTGCGATCCACTTCCGCTTCTGAAGCTGTCACCGGCTTTTTCGTCAGCAGCCGATAGACGCCGTTCTTTGCTCCCTCGCGCATCGCATCTTTCACCATGCGATCTTCCAGCGAATGAAAGCTAATCACCACCAGCCTCCCGGTCGAAGGGAGGAGAACCTGAGGAGCCGTCTCAAGCAAACTCCTCAGGTCCTCAAGCTCGCGGTTTACGAAGATTCGGATTGCCTGGAAAGTTGTTGTCGCTGGATGAATGCGCTTATGTTTCATTGCCGGGAGCGCGGCCGCAACAATCTGAGCTAAGTGAGCTGTGGATCGTATCGGCCGTGCCCGGACAATGGCTCTGGCGATTCTCCGCGACCTCCTTTCCTCACCGAATTCGTAAATCACATCGGCGAGAGTTCTCTCGTCGAGGTGGTTTACCACTTGATCGGCGGTACGTTCGCTGCGCGGGTTCATGCGCATGTCGAGCGGCCCTTCCGCCTGAAAACTGAATCCGCGTGCTGCGTCGGAAAGCTGCAAGGAGCTGATTCCCAGGTCGGCCAGCAGACCGTCTGCGCTTGTCGCCGCGATTCGCTGCCCAACTTCCGCATACGATTGGTTGATCAGCGTGATTCCGGGAGCCTCGCCGCCAAGTTCGGCTGTGAGGTCCCCGAGGCGCTTGCGCGCCAGCTCCAGCGCCTTCGGATCCTTATCGAAGCCAATCAAATGACCCTGTGGGCCGAGGCGCTTTGCGAGTTCGTAGGAGTGGCCGCCAAGCCCGAGGGTCGCGTCGATATAGGTGCCGCCGCGCCGCACGTTCAGAAAATGGATCGCTTCTTCTAAAAGAACTGGAACATGACGTTGCCTTCCACTATCCTCGCCATGTTCGGCCTCCTGGGAGGCCTTGTTGTCTTCCACCGCTAGATGCCCAGATCAGCGAGCGTCTTCTCATCCTCTGGCGTGATCGGATTGTCTTCGAGGTGCTTGCGGAAGAGTTCTGCGTTCCGCACTTCCAAGTAAGTCAGATTCCCGAAGACCAGCACTTCCCCTTTCACGTCCGCTGACTCGCGCAGCAACTGCGGAATCAGCAATCTTCCCTGGTTATCGATCTCCACCATTTGGCCGTAGTAATTCACTCGATCCAGGAACTTCTTCTTGGCTGGATTGAAGTTCGACACCTTTGCCAGCTTCTCTTCGATCCGCTGCCACTCCTCAAAGGGATAAATCTCGGCAACCTTCCCATCGCGACTGGTGATGTAAAATTGCCCGCCACCATAGCTCTCGTCGATAGTGCGCTTGAACTCGGCAGGCACCTTGAGCCGTCCCTTTTCGTCCATGCGGGTTGGGTGATTGCCACGAAACATTGATTGACCGTCTGGCCTTGGCTGGCTATCGCCAGAAGCGCGAAGGAGGCTGAAGCAGCGAAGAATCGGGTCTTAGAGGTTATTTTTCTGTGGTTCGCCGGATTAATGAATCGCATTCGCATCCGCTGCCACTCTCGACCACTTTGACCATCAATTCTACTGGTTCGACCACTTTCAACCACTTTGGACCACATCCTACGCCGAAGTGGTTGGATGTCAATGGCTTTTTTAAAGGGTGGGGTATCGATTCAGTAAAAGGTGTGGAAAAAGCTAGATTGAGTAGGAGCTTGGAACGGCAACACTATGGATTGTGTTTAAGTGGGTGGTTCTGGGACGAGGTGCTCGGCAGGGCGGGCGGCGGTAAGCCGCTGGGCAAGTGTCCCCAGACGCTAGCCGCAACGACAGAGTCCTACATCCAACATTGACGCACTCGGCGGCTACCGCCGCCCGCACTGTTCCGGGTGCTATCCTCCCAAAAATGTATCAGCGGTCCAGCGTTATTCGTTTTGCAGAGTACGAAGCTGATCTGCGCAGCGGAGAACTTCGGCGGCAGGGGCACCGTCTCAAGCTGCAGGACAAACCTTTTCAAGTCCTGGCCGCGCTGCTGCAGCGTGCGGGAGAGGTGGTCACGCGCGAAGAGTTGCGGCAGAGCTTGTGGGCGGCAGATACGTTTGTCGACTTCGAGCATGGATTAAATACTGCTGTCAACAAGGTACGCGAGGCGCTTGGCGATTCGGCGAACAATCCACGATTCATAGAAACGCTGCCGCGGCGGGGTTACCGTTTCATCGGGCCCATTAACCATTCCGGAATGACCGAAGCGGCTCCGGAGTCCCAGACAGAGGGCAAACATACTGCGCCTCTGCCGTCCCCACCGCCCGCCTCGAAGGTACCTGACGGAGATCTACCTACAGCGCCACGCCCGGCGGCTCGCGGACTTTTGCTGCTTATCGAAGGCGCGTATTTAGTTTCTTACGTCAGCGCACTTCACTATCTTATCTGGGTGAGGATGCTGGCTCGCTTCAGTTTTGGGCCGACCCAATCGTTTACAATCACTTCGCTGATTATCGTTTGGTCTGCATTAGGGTTGCCGTTGCGCTTCTACCTGTGTTCTGGCCTGGTCTTCGACTATCAGTTCTTAGGGCAGAAGTTTCGAAGAATTTTTCCCTTTTTGCTGCTGATCGATGAGGTCTGGTCAGCGATGGCGATCTTTATGGTTCCCAAAATCGGACTCGGGTTTGCTTTCGCGCTATTCGTGCTTGCCGTGTATTCACCGTTTGCTCAGCGAATGCTGGTGCGGATGGCATATCCGACGCAGTACCCGTCCGCGGTAGCGGCTGCTTGAATATTTAGCAGTGTTGAAGACGTTTCACTCCTCCGCTAACGCGCAAGGTATTGACCTACTCTATCAGCGCCTCGACCACGACCTCAGACGGCATTTCTTTCCCAAACTCGCCTTCCCATTTCGCGATTACAACGCTAGCCAGACAATTGCCGACGACGTTCACCGACGTTCGGGCCATGTCCATAAGCGCATCAATGCCGAGAATGATGTATACGGGCCACACTGGCAGGTTGAAGCTGCTGAGCGTTGCCATGAGGATCACCAGGCTTGCGCGTGGAACACCGGCAACGCCCTTGCTCGTTAGCATCAGCGTCACAACCAGGAGTATTTGCTCGGCCAGCGAGAGCGGATGATTGGCAGCTTGCGATACGAAGATTGCCGCTAGAGAAAGATAAAGCGTGCTGCCGTCGAGGTTGAAGCTATAACCCGTGGGAATCACAAAGGCGACGATCTGGCGAGGTACGCCGATCGCTTCCATTGCTTCCATCGCCCGTGGGAGTGCTGCCTCCGACGTGCTGGTCGCAAACGCGATGGTCGCCGGCTCTGCAACCGCATGCAAGAAACGACGCAGCGGAACGCGTGCAATCAGCGCCACCGGCAGCAGTACGAAGACAATGAATGCGATCAATGCCAAATACAACGTGCTCAGAAGTTTGAGTAAATTCGAGAGCACGCCGACGCCGAGTTGTCCAATCGTATAAGCAATCGCGGCCCCCACCGCTGGAGCCGCCAGATACATCACGATGTTCGTGAACTTAAACATCGTCTCGGAAAGGCTCTCAAAAAATGTCAGCAGCGGTCGGCGTTTTATTTCGGGAAGCATTCCCAAAGCCAGTCCAAATATCAGGGCGAAGACGACCACTTGGAGCACCTGTCCTTCAGCCACTGACTTCGCGATATTCTCCGGAAAAACGTGCAGGATCAGATCGCTCGGCGTTTGCTTCTGCGGAACTGTCACAGTTGCCACTTGATCGGATGGAACGCGAACTCCCACGCCGGCTTTGGTGATGTTGATTGCGCTCAGGCCGATTATGAGCGCCAGCGTTGTAATTACCTCAAAGTAGATGAGTGCCTTCAGCCCCATGCGTCCGACCTGCTTGAGATCTGAGTGCCCGGCGATGCCGACGACCAGCGTGCTGAAAATCAGTGGGGCAATGATGGCTTTAATCAATCGCAAAAAAATCTGTGTGATGACCTGCAGTGCGATTGCCTGTCGAGGAAACTCATGGCCAAAAATGCCGCCGATCACCATGGAGGCAAAGATCCAAGTCATGAGAGACCGACGCAGGGACGCGTAGATCAGCAGTGCTCCAACGAGCGCGCAGCGAGTGCTGCGGAGCAATGCTTCCGGTAACGGGCGGGCATGCGATATCAGAACAAAAATGAGAGCGAGGGCCGTCAAAACCAGCACCGTCGCAAGCCAGATGCGTTGGTTAAAGAGGCCTTTCTTAGCGGTGGACATCGAGGTGAAAGGTATCACGCGGAGAAGCTTCTAAGCTGATAGCTTCTGTGCTTGTAAGCTAAACAACAACTGCTAGATGCAAGAAACGCATCCCGAAACAAAGGAGCGGGACTAAATCGCGGGACAAACCATCCTCACGTTAAGGCACGCCGGACGACAATCACTCCGCCGCTAAACGGTGTTCGCGGAGAGCGACTTCAGAAATCCCTTCCCGAATCCGTCCATGCGTTAGATCTGTGGATGCGAGGTTCTGATTTTCGTTTTGCTCTAATGCTCAGCAGCTTAGCCGCTCAGGAGCTAGAAGCTTCCTTTCGTGCTGCCTGCTACATGCACCTTGGTAATTGCCTCTTCTGAGTCGGACCCACCGAACCAGCCATGACTCTGGCATAACTAGCCTGTCAGAACCCGGGAAAGAAGCGCCACTCGGGCAAACCGAGAGGAGAGGAAGAGGCGATAAATTCCATGAAAAACAAGCTCATTGCGATTGCAATCACAGGACTGCTCACCGCCACAGCATTTGGTGACACCCCGTCCACAACCAAGAAACCACTTACCATCCAGCAACGTAAGCACGATCAACAGGCCCGCATTCGCCAAGGCGTAAAGAGCGGCGAGCTCACCAAGAGCGAAGCGAAACATCTCGAAAAACGAGAGCATGCTCTCAAGAAAGAAGAGCGTGAGATGCGCAAAGAGAACGGTGGCAAGCTAACGGCCGCAGACCGCGCAAAACTCAACCGGCAGCAGAACCACATGTCGAAAGAGATTTATAAGGACAAGCACAATAAGCACAAGCACGGATAACTTTCACCACAACAACCAAAGGCCTCCGCTTGCGGAGGCCCCTGTCATTTAACCCTCCTCACATTCGAGCTCAGATCGCGTTCAACGCCTGATCTAGATCAGCCACGATGTCTTCGACATCCTCGATTCCAACTGAAATGCGCACCATACCATCTGAAAGACCGATCTCCGCACGTCCTTTTTCGCCCAGAGCTGCGTGAGTCATCGTCGCGGGATGCGAGATCAGTGTCTCCACTCCACCCAGCGATTCGCCCAGCGAGCAGACGCGCACCTTACGCAGCATATTCTGCGCGTTCTGAAATGAGCCGGTCTCAAAAGTGATCATAGCCCCGAAGCCTGTCATCTGCTTCTTGGCCAGCTCGTGCTGCGGATGATCTGGCAGTCCAGGATAGAAAACTTTCTTCACCTTCTTGTGCCGATTCAGGAACCCAGCCACTTCCCTGCCGCTGCGATCGTGCTGGTCCATCCGCACAGCAAGCGTCTTCACGCCGCGCAACACCAGCCAGCACTCGAAGGGAGAAAGAATCCCTCCAGTACACTTTTGAACAAACGCAAATGTCTCTCTGTGTTTTGGTTTCGTGCAGACGAGCACACCACCAAGTCCATCGCTGTGTCCATTGAGGAACTTCGTGGTGGAGTGCATCACGATATCTGCGCCCAGCGCGATTGGCTTCTGGAAGTAGGGCGACATGAACGTATTATCCACTGACAGTTCGGCGCCATGAGCATGCGCGATGTTCGCAACCGCTGCGATGTCGGTAACGGTCATCAGAGGATTTGTAGGAGTCTCGATGTGTACAAGTTTGGTGTTGCGCCGAATCGCCTTTTCAACAGCCTTCGTGTTGGACGTATCCACATAGGTGAACTCGAGGCCATAATTAGCCAATACCTGATTGAAGAGCCGCGGCACGCCGCCATAGACATTTGAACCACAAACGATGTGGTCACCCGTCTTCATCATCGTAAGCATTGCGGTGATCGCCGCCATCCCGCTGGCGAAGACGTGCGCAGAAGTTCCCCGTTCGAGCGCTGCCAGGTTTTCTTCCAGCCGCGTGCGCGTCGGATTGGACACGCGCGCGTATTCGTATCCTTTGTTCTTGCCGATCTCTTCTTGAACATAAGTAGAAGTAGCGAAGATTGGAACCGTGACAGCGCCAGTGGAAGGATCGGGTTCTTGTCCAACGTGGATGGCGCGGGTAGCGAAACCGCGGTTGGGATTCTGGTTTTTGCTCATCGGGTTTCAGAATAGCAGGCAAGAATGAACGAACACGGAGCACATGGAAGTCTCAGAGGAAACTCAACGGGACGAACACGAATTCAAAGGATCTAACGATTTACAGATCCAGATCTGGGCGGTTTCGTAATCAATTGATCGGCGGATTGCAGTGATTCCACTGCAAAACCGCAGCGGTCATCAACCGACGAAACACAGATTCATGTTTCATCTGTCCGATCCATCGTATCCGTTCAATCTGTGTTCGAGCCGTTGACCTTCCCTCTGTTTCCTCTGTGTCCTCAGTGTTCAAATTCCGCCATCGAAGATGTTCTTCGAGAGGTATCGCTCTGCGGCGTCGGGGATTACGGTCACCACGCGCTTGCCCTTGCCGAGCTGCTTAGCGATCTGCATGGCTGCAAAGACGTTTGCTCCTGAGCTCGAACCGCCCAAAACACCTTCCTTGCTCGCGAGGTCGCGTACCGTCGCGAAGGCATCATCATCGCAGACCATGATGATGGCGTCGCAGACCTTACGGTCGAAGGTCTTAGGAATGAAGCTCACGCCGATGCCTTCTACTTTATGCGGACCGGGGGGATTACCTTGCAGGATCGACCCCTGCGTCTCGACAGCGACAGTCTGAATCCTGGAATTTTTCTGCTTCATGAAGCGTGAGACACCGGAAAACGTTCCTCCAGTGCCGACCCCGATCACGACTGCGTCGATCTGGCCCTGCATCTGCTCATAAATCTCCAGCGCGGTGGTTTCATAATGGAACGCAGGATTAGCCTCGTTTTCAAACTGCAGAGCGATGAACGAGTCCGGGATCTTTGCGGCGATCTCGCGCGCCGTGGCGATGGCTCCTTGCATGCCTGCCGCGTCCGGCGTGCGAATCACTTCGGCCCCAAGCGCCGCCATCACTTTCATCTTTTCTTCTGAGAATCGCTCGGGAACGCAGACGATAACTCGATATCCCTTGTTCACACCGATGAGGGCAAGCCCAATGCCAGTGTTTCCCGCCGTGGCTTCGATGATCGTGCTACCTGGGCGCAACCTGCCTTCACGTTCGGCGCGCGAGATCATGCCGATGGCGGCACGATCTTTCACACTGCCACCGGGGTTCAGGTATTCGAGTTTCGCGTAGATATCGGCGCCGCCGGGCGGGGCCATTCGCCGCAAATGCAACATGGGCGTTTCGCCGACGAGCTCAGTGATATTTTCCGCTACACGCAGGTGGACGGCCTCAGTTGTGCTCATCTGGTTTCATCTTAGCGCAACCGAGAGTTGTGAACGGGTCCTACTTCGAAGCCCGTGTCTGCTGTCCGGCGTAGTAGCCACTGCGCGTGCGAACTTGCAGGCGACCGTAACCGGGAGCATGGGCATCGACCTTCACCTGGCGGAATCCTCCCTGCTCTTGAGGACGGGTTGGACGGTAGTAGATGGAATATTGATTGCGGATATCGCGGGCGACAGCGCGCGCGATCTGGTCGACTTCGCCGAGATCTTTGGGAAAGAAGGAGACGCCACCAGTATGCTGCGCCAGCGAATCGAGTGCGCGTCTCGCGCGTTTCTCACGCTCACCGCCTAGAATTCCGATGGTGTAAACCACGGGTCCGCTGTCATCCTGTACCCGGCGTACGGCTTGTTCGAGCGTATCTGTGCTCGCGTTGTCTTCACCGTCGGTGACTACGAGCAGAACCTTCTTTTCACGACGTCCCTTCTTCGCGAGGTAATCGGCGGAGGCAACAACCGCATCGTAAAGTGCAGTTCCACCTCGGGAATCCACTTGCTGCAGGCCTTCCTGCATCTTTGCAACGTCACTTGTCAGGTCAGTGTCGATGATGGCTTCATCACTGAAATTCACGATGAAAACTTCATCTTCGGGATTGCTGCCTTTTACGAGATCCAGCGCAGCGGTATTAACCGCTTGGCGCTTGTCCCGCATCGAGCCGGAGTTGTCGATGAGGATTCCGAGTGAGACGGGAATATCTTCGCGAGTAAAACGCGTGATCTGCTGAGGTTGGCCGTCCTCATACACGGTGAAATCGTTCTTGTTCAGGTTCGTTACTAAACGCGCGCGCTGATCAACGACTGTCGCGTGAAGCACCACTTCCTGCACCTGAACGCCAATGAGGAATCCACCATTCTTTGTTTTAGTGACTTCTCCACTCTTCTGGTTGGGGATATTTACGGTCTCGGATCCAACGGAGGGATTCACTGGAGCAAGCGCAGCTTCCTGAGAAATTGACTTTCCGGACTGGTCTTCCAGCGGAATACCCGCAGCATCGACGAGGATGCTATCTGTGCCCTCGCGGTGCACACCACTCGGTGCACTGGATTGAGGGTGCGCAGCCTGATTCTGCGCGGCAGAAGGCTGAGCCGGCCGGCTCTGCTGCGGGATCGCCAGCGATGCAGAGAGAACCAGCAGGAACAGGGCTGTCGCGTAGGGCAGCTTATTCCGTAGAGGCATAATATCCAGTTTTAGCATGGACGGTGAGCGGCGGCAGACCCTTCGGTGCATTCAGCTTAACTTTAATTTTGCGCCACTTGCCATCGTGAGCTGCATTGGTTGGACGGTAACCAAGCACATATTGGTTGCGCAGCTCTACTCCAATCTTTGTCGCAACATCGGCCAGCTCATTCACATCGTCCACGCGGAACATGCGTCCGCCGGTGACGTCGGCTATTTCATTGAGAAGATAAGGCCCATAGCGCTCTTCCGGGGTGGCAGCGCCGTTGTCAAATAACCCGATGGCATAGACCTCCACATCGGCCTCTTTGACCAACGACTTGATCTCGCTGTCAGTATATCGGCTGCGGTTGTCACCGCCATCAGAGATGATGAGCAGCGCTTTCTTCTCGTGATGCGCTGACTTCATCTTCTTCATACCCATGTAGATCGCGTCGAGAAGGGCCGTTCTTCCCTTTGCATTTGCAAACACGAGCTGGCTCTGAATATCTTCGATCGAATTAGTGAAATCCACCAAAAGTTCAGGTTTATCCGAGAAGCCGATCATGAAGAATTCGTCTTCGGGGTTCGCGGTCTTGAAGAACTCCACGACAGCCTGCTTGCTCTTTTCGATCTTGTTGCTCATGCTGCCGCTTAGATCGAAGATCACCCCAAGAGAAAGAGGCGCGTCTTCGCTGGAGAATGAGCGAATCTGCTGTCCTTGACTGCCTTCTGATAGCAGAAAGTTCTCGCGTTCAAGACCCGTTACAAGACGATTCATTGGATCCGTGACGGTAACGGGCACAAGCACAAGATTTACATCGACCTTGATACGGCGATCCGTCGTCTTTAGACCAATCGAGGGTGTACCGACATCTGGACTTGCGACTGCGCTCGCAGGCTCTGCCTTTGCGCGAGGAGCGATGTGAACATCCGTGATATCGCCGGTGCCTTGGGCAAACGCTACAGCCGCGAAAACTAGAAGTAGTGCGAGAAAAGTGAAATGCAGCAGGGTTTTATAGGTTGACGCGGCGGCAGAAGGCGCCTGCCAATTGGTCGAACGCTTGCCGATCAGGGAAACAGAAACTGATGGCCCGCTGGTCCCGGGCATAAGGTCAACCCCTATATTTAGGCGAATAGTACCATAGGCCCGAAGCCAAATTGTCTTCGGGTTAGTGAGCAATTCTCATTACTTAAGATGTGCTTCTCTCCGTAGATGGTTACCTGTCATCCACGCGCCGAAGTTCGCCTGATTGTTTTCGCCGTACTGATAAAATTCAACTGTCATAATTGACGAGTGAGGAGTTTTAGGGTCAACCGACCCGAGAGATGGCCCAGATTTCAGCTTTTCCTGCGCTCCGTTACAGCCCAGAAAAGGTGCGCCTAGGCGACGTAGTCACCCAGCCTTACGACAAAATCACTCCGCAAATGCAGGACGGCTACTACAAAGCCAGCCCTTATAACCTGGTGAGAATCATCCTGGGACGACCTGAAGGCAACGAAACAGAGCACAAGAACCGCTATACAGATGCCGCTGAATGCCTCAAAAACTGGCGAAAAGCCGGTATTTTTTCCCAAGATCCGCCCTCAATTTACGCGTATTCGCAGCGATTTGTAGTGCCCGGAAGCTCTGAGAGCGTCGAAAGAAGGAGTTTTATCGCCGCAGGAACACTCTATGACTACTCAGAAAAGGTCGTATTTCGCCACGAACAAACGTTAGCGAAGCCCAAAAGCGATCGCTTGAACCTGCTGCGAGCCACGCATGCGCACTTTGGGCAGATCTTTATGCTCTACAGCGACCCGGCTCAGACCATCGATTCGCTACTTTTTGAGGATGGAAATCACGAGTGGCAAGAGGTTACGGACGAGTACAAAGTGCTTCACCGGTTGCGCAGAATCAGCGATCCTGCCACTTTGAACATCGTCAAAACCGAGATGGCGGACCGGAAATTGATCATTGCGGACGGTCATCATCGCTACGAAACGGCCTTGAATTTCCGCAAGGAAGCGGCAAACGCGTCAAATCAGTGCCTGAAAGACAACGCAAATCGCGTGATGATGGCGTTTGTGAACATGGATTCGCCGGGATTAGTGATCTTACCTACCCATCGCGTGGTCTTCGGATTGCCCAATTTTGATGTTCCAAGCTTTGTGAAAAAGGCAAAAGAGCTATACGACGTGCGCGAACTGGGTGCACTCGATGCCGCAAAAGCAGCAAGCTTGCTGGCACAATCGGGCAAGAACGCTGTCTCATTTGTTGCGGCGACCAAACAAGGAAGTTTTCTTCTCGCTGCAAGGGTAGGCAGCGAGGCGCAAATTCCGGGCGAGTTTTCTGCCCGGCAGCGCAAGCTCGACGTCGTGAACCTGCATTCGCTTCTGCTCGAAAACACACTGGGAATCTCCCATGAACAAGTGACAAATCAGCAGCACATTCGTTATTTGCGCGGCGCTGAGGAGACATTCCGCGCTGTGAAGTCCGATCCAGAGGTGAATGTCGCATTCCTTATGAGTCCAGTTTCGATCGAGCAGGTACGCGAAATCGCTTTTGCAGGCGAGGTTTTGCCGCAGAAATCGACTGACTTTTATCCCAAACTTCTCAGCGGACTGACGATTTATTCACTCGACAACGGGTGTTGAACTGGGGCAATAGGCAATCGGCAAAAGCCAGGTGATGTTCAGCCTCCAAATCTGCTCGGCCACGGCTCATGCGAGACACGTCGCGTGAGGAATTGTGGAATATTGCCTATCATTTATTGCCTATTGCTCTGCTTTCTGCTTCCTCTCTCGGCGGCGGAGCCGGAAAAGCTCTCCGTTTACGCACCGCAGGCGCGCTACAGCATTCCCATAATGACTCTCGACGGCCGGCAATATATCGGCCTACTGGAGCTGGTAGAGCCTTTGGCCGCGCCGCAATTGACGGTGGAAGGCAAGCGATGGCGGCTTCGCATGCCCGATCCCAAAACTGCAGGCAAGTTTGCTGAAGTGGAATTCGAGGAAGGCAGCACTGTGGCCAGGATTCGCGGTCACCTGACGAACCTCGCTGGCCCGGCGCGAAGCGAAAATCGACGCTTGCTGGTGCCCATGCACGGCATCGGCACGATCCTAATTCCCTTATTAGGAACCGACGTAACCTTTCACGAGGCCGCGCGACGACTGTTTCTGGGAGGAACGGCGTCAGCGATTTCTTCAGAACTCCGAAAAGGCGAACCCAGCACGCTCGCCTTGCACTTCGCCGAAACCATAAACCCGAACATACACTCCGAGGGAAACGCGCTGATTCTGTCTTTCACGCGTGATCCGGTTGTCTCATTTACGGAATATCAAAGCCTCGATGACAAGCTCTTCAGCTCCTCCGCCTACGAGGAAAAGAATGGCACGGCGACACTGACGATCAACGGCAGCGCGCCTTTACTGGCGAAGTTCGCCGACAACGGTAGAACGATCTTGATCAGCGCAGCTCCTGCGCCTCCGGCGGCTCCGGCGGCTACAGCCTCGACTCCTCCGGCTGCGCCGCCACAGTCACAGCTGGAACCGCCGGTTCAAGTCCCAATTCAGAGTGAGCCCGCCCTCCCGGGCGCCGTGCCAGCTCCCGTGCGACGTCCGCAGATACCGGCTTTTGTGGTCGTGATCGATCCCGGACACGGCGGCACCGACACAGGAGCTCGCATCACTCCGAGTCTGCCGGAGAAGGAGATAACACTTTCCTTAGCGCGAAAGCTGCGTCAGGAGCTGCAAGCGCGGCACATTGCAGTCAGCATGCTGCGCGATTCGGACGCGGATCTCACGCTCGACCAGCGTGTTGTAGCCGCGAACCTGGCTCACCCCGCCGCGTTCATTAGTCTGCACGCAGAGCCCGGAGATTCCCTACGCCTCTATACGGCGGCGCTTCCTGCATCCTCCGGAACGGCATCTGAGCGAAATTCATTTCTGCTATGGCAATCCGCTCAGGGCGCCTTCTCCTCTGAGAGCAGTTCTCTTGCTTCTGCCGCCGCAAGTGCAATCAACAAACGCAAGCTGAGCGTGCAGGTTCAGCCTGCGTTCCTTCAGCCTCTGCATTCGATCGCCGCACCGGCGATTGCCGTCGAGGTGCCGGTCGACGCAAAAGGAATAAAGATCCCTGAGGATCAGGTTGCCGACGCTCTCGCTGAGGCGATAGCGCAGCGCAAGCCCAACCTCGGAGGCGGACAGTGATCCCGCGCAACGTTCAGATCACGCTGGTGCTGCTGCTGGCCGCTATCTTCGGCAGCGGAATCTACATCCTGGCGCTGCATCTTGGAACGCAAGAGGGCCTGCGACGCGGTGCAGATCAGCGTCCGATGACGGCTCCGGTGGCGGGCGCAAACGAGATCGTGAAGCTCACGATCGCATACGACGAAGATGGCGTCTTTCGGACGCGGGACGTTTCCGCAGTTGTTCCTGCAGAACCGAGCGCTCGCGCAAAGAGTGTGCTCGAGACCCTGATCGGTTATTACCTCAGTAAGCCTTCTCCACACGAATTAGCAGACGGCTCAGGGGTAAACAGCGTATTCATGGTGAATAAGAAACTCGCTGTCATCGACCTGAACCAGGCGCTTGCAGAAGGTCATCGTTCAGGCGTGATGGTTGAAGACTTCACCCTCATGTCGCTCATCGACACCCTGGCAACCAACCTTCCCCAAGTGGAACAGGTGAAGATCCTCATCAACGGCAAAGAGCGCGAGACACTCGCCGGCCACGCGGATATCAAAAGCACTTACAGCACGGCGGCAATACACAAGGTAGTCGCGCAACTGCAATGAAGATCGGTGTCTTCGACTCTGGAGTCGGCGGCCTCACGGTGTTACGCGAATTGCTCAATGCAATTCCGCAAGCGGATTACCTGTACCTGGGCGATACAGCGCGTTTGCCCTACGGCTCGAAGTCCGCAGCTACGGTCGCGCGCTACGCGGTCTCCAGCGTGCAATTTCTCGTAGAGCACGGCGCTGAGTATCTGGTCATCGCCTGTAATACCGCCAGCGCTTTGGCCATGCGTGAGATTCGCGCGGCCGTTTCGGTGGAGGTTCTAGGCGTGATCGAACCAGGAGCGCGCGCTGCTTCGCAGATCACGCAAAGTAAGAATGTCTCCGTGATTGGCACTGCCGCGACCGTGGCCAGTCACGCTTACAAGAAGGAGCTGCAGAAGCTGAGCATTCAAGCGGTCGAAAAGGCGTGCCCTCTGCTCGTGCCGTTAGTTGAGGAAGGCTGGACCGATCATCCGGTTACGGAACAGGTGGCGAGAATCTATTTGGAAGAATTGGCCTGTGAACAACGCCGCTCTACCGGAAACCATGCAGACGTCCTTGTACTAGGATGTACCCATTATCCACTGCTCAAGCCGCTGCTTCGCCGAGTACTGCCAAGCGATGTGCATCTGGTGGACTCAGCGCAATCTACAGCTCACGATGCAGCGAAGTCTCTCTCCAGTCGGAGCTCGAGTTCCAGCAAACCTCACGTGCGATTCTTCGCGACAGATTCTGTGGAGAAGTTCCGGCAATTGGGCAGCAGGTTTCTTGGACGATCAATCGACCATGTTGAGCTGATCACGTTGGCGGAGTGAAACAAGCGTTCGGCGCTCGGCGTTCAGCGTTCGGCCAGCTAACGGGGTGGGCAACTGAAGGAAGCTCTTGTCCCGAAAAGTAATGCTCGGAACAACCAGGAAAATAATACTTTTATAACAACCATAGGTCTCAAGGCCGAACGCTGAATGCCGAGTGCTGAGCGCCGCTCTTCTTCACAGCCTTTTCACTGCAACACTCTTTACGTGGCCATCATTGCCGTAAACCGGAACGGAACCGTGCTGCGCGAGGTGCCAGGTATCGAGAATGTGAACTTTGCAGAGGTGTAGTGCAAGCGCCGGGCGTCCGAGGTAACTGATCGTAATGGCGTACGACGCATCGTTAGCGCAGTTCTCAAGCGCGCTCAGTTGTTCGACCTCACACTGCATGCGGGGCCGCGTTTCGTGGGGGAGTGCTTCGGAGTGTACTAGGGATTAAGGCAAACAGGCGGCAATCACTAACGCCATCATACGCCACCGGACCCAATCGCCTTCGCGGAGACCAGCAAGCTACGTTCTCCGTGCTTTAAAGCCATCGATACGAACTCTTCTCATGCTGTTCTTCGAATCAATCGTCATATTCATCGTGACAATTATCTGTAGCAGTGGATGCAAGTCATTTGTTTTTGGACTTCCTGATTCGCGTCGACACCCTCCTTTGAACCGATAAAAATCTTTGGGGCGCGTACTTTGGATTCATCAGATTCTTCGTATGCTCTGCTAAAAGAGATATCTATGAGGTGCAGGTCTCATGGTTTCTAGTGATTATGAGATTGGGAATCTAGCGCTATCCTTCTATGTATTGCCCCCATTTGCTTTGGCTGAATCGGATGAAACTCTTACGAATATGGTCGCCCGCCGCGGATGAAGAATAGCTTTTTCCATCGCAAACTGGTTTTGCCGGTTATCAATCTCCTCCGACAGGGAATCACGCCAGAGAAGATCGCGCTGAGTCTTGCCATCGGCATTTGCCTTGGAGTGTTTCCTCTCCTAGGCAGCACCACGATTCTCTGCACCTTGGCCGCAATCCTGTTTCGTCTGAACCTGCCGGCGATACAGCTGGTGAACTACTTCGTCTATCCTCTGCAACTCGCGTTGTTGATCCCATTCATTCGCCTCGGGGAAGCGCTTCTCGGCGCGCCACATGTGCCCTTGTCCTTGACCATTCTGTTTGAATCATTCAAGCGCAGCGCCTGGGCAGCCGCAAAGACATATTGGATCTGCGACTGGCATGCACTCATCGCGTGGTGCCTGGTGGGCCCATTTGCGATCTGGATCCTATATCTCGTGCTTGCTCCCGTGTTGCGAAACCTCGCTGCTGTCAGCGAAGCTGTTATGAAGCAGGAGGAGTCGTCCCGGCCGGGCGCGCAAGCGTAGGGAGCGCGGCCGAGCAGAACCAACGAAGCCTCCCCGTCCCGTCGTTCGCGTTAAGGCGAGCTGAGCCGATCGGTCCGATCGTCATCAGTTTGGAGCTTCTGAGTAGAATGTCCACGTTCTATGAAATCGGCAATTTTGCTGCTGCTCCTGTTTCATACTTGTGTTGCGCAGACCACTCAACGCAATCGACCTCTGTCGAATCGGATCGTGCATTACGACATCGATGCAAACTATGATCCGAAGTCGCACACGCTCGATGCAACTGAGATCCTGACTTATAAGAACCTCACCGGTCAGCCGTTGTCGATCTTTCCCTTTCACCTCTACTTGAACGGCTTTCAGGCGAACTCTACCTTCAGCCGGGAGGCGCACCGTGATTTCCCCGATGAGGAATGGAAATCGAGTTACCAGGGCGCGATTGACATCAGGAAGTTCGAAGTCGTTGGACAAGGGGATCTGACTTCGCGGCTGCAATTCGTTTCGCCCGATGATCGCAATCCCAACGATCGAACCGTGATGCAGGTCCAGCTTTCACGACCTATTGCTCCGGGAGAATCGGTCGAGTTCCGCACCCAATTCCATGACAAGTTTCCCGAAGTGGTAGCTCGAACCGGCTACAAAGGGACCTTCACCATGGGTGCGCAGTGGTTTCCCAAAATTGGCGTCTGGTGGCATGGCGCGTGGAACTGCCACCAGTTTCACGATACGACCGAGTTCTTCGCTGACTTTGGAGTGTTCGACGTAAAGCTGACGCTGCCACAGGATCAGATCGTCGGTGCTACGGGGCTACAAACCTCGAGCGCGAACAATCCGAACGGCACGAAAAAGCTGCGCTTCCATGCAGAAGATGTTCACGATTTCGCCTGGACCGCGGATGCGCGATACAAGGTATTCGAAGATACATTCACTGGGAGCGCAGGCCCGGTCCATATTCGCACGCTGATGCAGCCTGAAAATGCCAAGCAAGGTTCACGGTACAACGCGATTGCCAAGCGCACCATGGAGCTATTCGACAGATGGTATGGCCCATATCCATACCAACAGCTCACGATCGTTGATCCAGCGACCTTCCGCGCCGGTGGCATGGAATATCCGACACTCATCACGGCAGACACCGAGTGGTTTATTCCCAAAAGCTTTCTGGTACCTGAAGTAGTAGTGGTGCACGAGTTCGGACACCAATACTGGTACGCCATGGTGGCCACAAACGAGTTCGAAGAAGCATGGCTCGATGAAGGCATCAACACCTACACCGAAAGCAAGGTCATGAATGCTTTGTACGGCGCGGATCGCAGCCTCGTAAACGGAAAGCGGATCACCTGGGGCGATGCCGAGGAACAACATTTTTCTTATGAGCGAAATCCGACGTTCGATCCAATCGCGCGCTATGCCTATCAGTTTGCCAGTGACCGTTCATACGGCCAGATCACTTATGGAAAGACCGATTGCGCTCTGCTGACGCTTGAAAGCCTGATTGGCGAGGACACGCTGCAGCGTGCGCTGCGCACGTGGTTCCAACGCTATCGCTTCACGCATCCAAGCGGACCGGATTTTCTGAGGACCATCGAAGAGGTCTCTGGACGAGATCTGGATTGGTATTTCAAACAGGCCATCTATGGCACTGAGGTCCTGGATTACGAAATTTCAAGCGCCGAGTCCTGGCCCGGCAAATGGTACGAAGAGAATGGTGACAGCAGCAGGGACTATCACAGCGAGGTCATGGTCCACCGCAAAGGAGAGTTCGTGTTTCCAGTCGAAGTGGAGATCAAATTCGACGACGGCTCACATCTACGCGAACACTGGGACGGCAAAGATCGCTGGACACGATTCAGCTACGACAAGAAAGCCAAATTGGTTTCCGCAGAGATCGATCCCGAACACAAAGTCTGGCTGGATGTGGATTTCTTCAACAACAGCCGCCTTGCTCATCCCGACGGAAGCGCGCGTCGCAAGCTGAGCAATTATTGGATGACCTTCTGGCAGGTGATGGCACAGGTACTCGGGTGGCTGGCGTGATGGTCAGTGGAACGCTCGTGGTTGATGGCGGACAGCGGTTGCTCAGAGCGCGACGGCACATCGTTGTTCTCTTCGTCGCGAATCTTGTACTTGGCTGGTTTGCCGCGTTTGGACTGTCGTCCCGGATTGGAGCTGTTACTGGCCCTAGTCTCATTTCGGAACAATTGCTGCGTGGCTTCGATCTTGGCACATTCCTTGAGCTCATCAACAAGCCCGAGATAGCCCCGGCGTCGCAGGCTCCTTTAGGGCTGGTGTTCTCTGGAATCTTCGTGGTTCTTCAGCTGTTTCTTACCGGCGGAATCATCACGCAATATCTCGCGGCGGAGCCCATCGATCGCGGTCGGTTTTACGCTGCCTGCGGGGAGAACTTCTGGAAGATGGTTCGCATTGCGGTTCTCATTGCGGTGATTACGGCGCTCGTAGCCGGCGTGTTTTATGCATTCCGAGCAGCTTTGCAGGCTGCGCTGAAGGCGGAAGGAAGCAGAGCCTTCATAGTCCAAAGTGCGGTGCTGTTGATCGAAGCTCTCGCACTTCTCTGGATACGTATGTGGTTCGATGTTGCACAGGCACAGCTTGTCAGTACAGGAGCGCCGCGCGTGCGGTCGAGTGTGGCGTACGGGTTCAGGTCGATGCGAGGCGCGATCGGACTGTTCGCGTCCTATGTATTGCTTGCGGTGTTGATGTTTCTAGGAGCTGCCTTGGGTGTGTTCCTTTGGTGGACAGCGGCTCCTGCATCGCAGGCGGTCGTAAGCTTCTTGATCCTGCAGTCGACTCTCGCCTGGCTTCTGGCACTGCGATGGTGGCAGCGTGCTCTTGCTGCAGATTGGCACCAACGCAAGCGTCAGGTCGCGATTACCATTGAGTCGCGATTACTCCAAGAACTTCCGCCAGAATCAGCGGTGCCTGAGGCTCCTCTCTCGCAATAGTGCGGCCCGTGTTTGCTAGACTCGACAGTTTGGTTCTGAGCTCTTCCTGGTGGAGACGCAGCATGCCGCGTCTCTACTATGCGGCTGATTAGTAGAAGAGTCGTCCAGAACCTGTAGCGCATGGAGGAGACGCAGCATGCTGTGTCTCTACTGAGGAGAACGACTCTGTGGAAATTCAGAGGGTAGGCGTCATCGGCGCCGGAACAATGGGCAATGGGATCGCTCATGTGCTCGCCAGAAGCGGCTACAACGTAGTCTTATGCGAAGTGGCACAGCAGTTTCTCGATCGCGGTCTGGTTATGATTCGCAAGAACCTGGAGCGCGAAGTAGCGAAAAACAAGATCACGGCAGAGGACAGTGCGGCAGCGATTGCACGCATTCACGGCGCAGTGGATCGTACTGCGCTTGCTGACTGTGACTTCGTCGTCGAGGCCGCCACTGAAAAGTTCGAGGTTAAATCTGAGATTTTTCGCGATATCGACAAGATCTGCCGTCCTGAGATCGTGCTTGCCAGCAACACTTCTTCTATATCGATTACAAAGATCGCGGCGCTCACGCGCCGTCCAGACAGAGTAATTGGCATGCACTTCTTCAATCCAGTGCCGGTGATGAAGCTCGTAGAAGTAATCCGCGGTCTGGCGACGTCGGACGAAACCTATCAACTCACGAAGCGATTGGCAGAAAAGCTTGGCAAAACACCAGTGGAGGTCAACGACGCTCCCGGCTTCGTCTCTAACCGCGTGCTCATGCCGTTATTGAACGAGGCTATGTATTCCGTCATGGAAGGCGTCGCGACTCCCGAAGCGGTCGATGAGGTTTTCAAATTGGGAATGGCGCATCCCATGGGACCTCTCACTCTGGCCGACTTCATTGGCCTGGACGTCTGTCTTGACATCATGCGCGTTCTCCACGAGGGCCTGGGCGATCCCAAATATCGTCCGTGCCCGCTTCTGGTCAAGATGGTGGACGCGGGATGGCTTGGTAAAAAGAGCGGAAGAGGCTTTTATCGGTACTAAAGGCCCAGTCTTTACGGAACCTAGGCCCCTTTCAAATTTACATACATACTGACGAACAGGAGACTTCCTTGCGAAACTGCGTTGCAGTGATAGTGCTCTCTCTTATCTTCTGTTGGACGTCAGCAGCGCAGACGAAGACCGGCGCCACGGCAAGTTCCTCTTCCACAACACCACAGGCTTCACCTACTCCAGGCGGGGCTCTGCCAGCTGCGCAGCGCGATTGGCATCCTACTACCGAGGATCTTCTGCCGGAGGTACAGAAGAATGTCGGACGGAACGGTCGGGTAGCATTCCTCTGGTGGATGCCCGCCGAGTATTTTGAAACGAAGCAGTCCGCAAATAACCCAGCCTATTTTGCCGGCTTCAGAAACAACACCGTAGTTGCTGTCGCATTCGGCAAGGTCCAGCCTTTCGGCATACTGGATTTCGTGTCGCTCGATACGGCGCGCTCCAGGGTCACGATGCGCGATGCGAATGGCACCGAATACAAACCTGTGGAGAACGTTCCAGAAGACGTAAGAGTTCCACTTGAAATGATGAAACCTGTGTTTTCCGCGAGCCTTGGCAAGCTGGGCGAGAACATTCAGTTCCTGGTATTCGCGGGGAGAGCCCAAAATGGGACTCGCATCGCCGATCCGCGTGGACAGCGCGAGTTCTCAATGGTAGTGAAAGAGCTGACGGGAGAACCGGAGACAACTGTCATATGGCGTCTTCCGCTGAGTGGATTGTTTCCCCCCAAATATTGTCCAACCGGTAAGGAAAAGGTTGAGGCCAGCTGGAAATTCTGCCCATGGCATGGGATTCCCCTGCCAGAATCCCAATGAAGTAGCCACTTATTCACTCGCTTTCCCACAGGCTTTTCGTCTATCCTTCGCTCCATGGTGCGTATGACGGTGCTGGCCTCGGGGTCACGTGGCAACACCGCTGTCCTCTCCAGCTCGGATACAAGCATTCTCATCGATGCGGGCATCTCCTGCCGCGAAACACTGCGCCGCATGCATCGCGCCGCTGAGGATCCATCAAAGTTGTCGGCCATCGTGATCACTCACGAGCATCAAGACCACGTTTCCGGTCTTGCTGTGCTGGCGCGACGACTGAAGATTCCCGTTTACATCACCGGAGATACTCACCATGAGTGGCAACGCTGGGTGCGTGGGCCGATTACGCCACAGGCGCAACTCTATGAGGACGACGATAAGGCCCATCTGGATCGCTGCGAGCATTTCCGCGCTGGTGTGAAGTTCCAGATTGGGGATATTGAGATTCTTCCGTTTACGATCCCGCACGATGCGGTTGATCCCGTGGGGTTCGTGTTTCGTACCGAAGGCATAAAGATCGGCATGGCTACCGACTTGGGATATATGCCGGCCAACATCAAGATGCATCTGCGGGGATGTGATGCCCTGGTGCTCGAATCCAATCACGACCTCGAAATGCTGCGCGGCGGACCTTATCCATGGTCGGTGAAGCAGCGAGTGATGTCCCGTGTTGGGCACCTTTCCAACGACTCTCTCGCGCAATTCTTCTCCAACGATTATGATGGAGGAGCAGCATTCCTGGTGCTGGCACATTTGTCGGAGGCGAATAACCATCCCGAACTGGCACTGCAGTCGGCAGAACGCGCTCTTGGCGGCCGTCTGAACCTGATCCAGAACCGGCTGGTGCTCGCTTCTCAGACAGAACCGATGGAAGCGATTCGTTTTTGATGTCAAAATGTGTTGATCAGGTAGTAGGCGATATCCTGGCAGGCTGGCGATACGACATCTCCGGCATCGCGCCGGAGATGTGCGGCGACTACGAGCAGCACTTCGCCGAATGCGTTCACTGCCGCTCGCGCCAGCGTCTCCATCGCACGATTGACATAGGGCTCATCGCTGTTGCCACAGTTTCCGCCGCACTCTTCCTCATCGCCTTCGGAGCCATTCGCCACTACGATCCCAATCACGCCCACTTGCTGGAGTTCATTGCTCTCACTGGATTTGCCTTTTCGAGCCTCGTCTGGCTTCTTGTAGCACTCGCTACACCAGCTCCGGTAGTGATCCAGGACGTGGCAAAGATGAGCGCACGCCGCATTCAGGCAAAGCTCCCGCCCGAGATCCGAGAACGAATCCCGGCGATTGGGAATCGGCAGTAGCAAAGAAGCATTCAGCCGTCAGCATTCAACCGCTGAACCTGTCGAGCCTAGCCTGCGTCCTGAACCAAGAACAGCGAAAATAACGCTGAATTTTTGAGAAGTAACGGGGTTGTTCTCGTTTTTCCAAGAACCACGGGAATTCGCATTTCAAGAACAGTGAATAACAGTGAACCAGCAGTGAATTTTTCTGTACAGCTCCTGCCTACTCACCTTTTTTCGATCGGGATCCCATCGCGTTGAGCGGCTGAGTGCTGAGTGCTGAGTGCTGACGACTGAATGCTAAAACAAAAGCCGTCCATTTTTCAGAACGGCTTCTAACGCCTTCGACGTCAGCCTGAACTTAGCTCTGTGTCTTGTCCGCGGCTGCCTCGCCTTTGTGCCCATGGCGATGATGTCCGCGATGTTCTTTCTGCATCTCTTTGAACTTCGCCTGCTGGTCGGGAGTAAGCTTGGCCATCATCTGTTCATGAGTGCTCTGGCGCAGCTCCTTGAACTTTGCCTTCTTCTGATCGGCTGTCAGCGAGGAGTCATTCTTGATCGTCTGCGCTTGCTGCCTCATGTTTTCGCGGAGGCTCTTCAGCTCAGATTGCTGGTCCGGAGTCAGGTTTAATTGTTGCGCGAACTTTTCTCCGCGTTCTCCGCGCTCTTTGGGTTGGGTTTGAGTCGTGGCCGCGTTGCCGTTGTCACCGCTGGCCGTGCTGCCTGTCTGTGCGAGCGCTGCCATCGGCAACACCATGGCTCCAGACAGAATGAATGTGAAAAGTCGGTTTGACTTCATCGATCACCTCTGTGGGATGAAAACCCACGGAAGACGCCGAAGTTGCGAGAAACGAGAGCAGCGAAGAGTTGCTACACGGCTGCTTTGTACCTTACTTTCAAAGAGTTAAGGGGCCCAGCATGCTGCGTCTCGGCCACTGCCACATGCGAGCACCCGAAGAGCGACTATCTATGCGTATTGTGAGACCTGGCATGCTGCGCCTCTACTCTTAAGGCACCAGGTTCAGAATGCTGCTGTCCTGACGGCCAGCTACTGTCATGCGGGTCTTGGCACGCTCAATCAGGCGTAGCGCTTCTTCTTTGTTTGCGTTGGGATCTTTGAGCTGCTCTTCGCCCATCTGCTCCTGCTTTTTTGCGCCTTCCAGATCGATATCCGCTGCCTTCTCTGCGCGCTCCGCAAGGACTGTGAGTTTGTCCGGCAGGACCTCGGCGAATCCCCAGTGCAGTGCGAGGCGCTCTATGCTGCCATCCGGACGCCGGTAGTTCAGTTCACCGCTACGCAACTCGGTGATCAGCGGAGCATGACCGGGGAGAATGCCGAGATATCCCGACGTTCCCGGCACCTGCGCCTCTGTGGCCTGATCACTGACCAGGAGGCGCTCCGGCGTGACAATCTCGATTTGGAACGTGTCAGCCATTGGTTATGCGGCGGCCTTCATTTTCTGAGCATCTTCGAGAACTTCTTCGATCGTGCCCTTCATGTAGAACGCCTGCTCCGGCACGTCGTCGTGCTTGCCTTCGATGATCTCTTTGAAGCTGCGAACCGTGTCCTGAATCTTGACATAGCGTCCCTTATAGCCGGTGAACTGCTCGGCCACGTGGAACGGCTGCGAGAGGAATTTCTGCACCTTACGCGCGCGCGCAACGGTGATCTTGTCGTCTTCAGAAAGTTCGTCGATTCCCAAAATGGCAATGATGTCCTGCAGATCTTTATAACGCTGCAGTATTCGCTTGACGCCCTGAGCGACGTCATAGTGCTCCTGGCCAACAACGCGCGGACTGAGAATTCGCGACGTGGAAGACAGCGGATCGACGGCCGGATAAATGCCCAGCGCGCTCAGAGGACGCGAGAGCACGGTGGTCGCATCCAGGTGAGCGAACGTCGTTGCGGGCGCCGGATCGGTGAGATCGTCCGCCGGCACATACACTGCTTGCACTGAGGTGACCGAGCCCTTTTTTGTCGAAGTAATTCGCTCCTGCAGCTCTCCCATTTCCGTGGCGAGGTTGGGCTGGTAGCCCACAGCGGAAGGCATACGCCCGAGCAGCGTGGAGACTTCCGATCCTGCCTGAGTGAAGCGGAAGATATTGTCGATAAACAGCAGGGTGTCCACGCCTTCCTTGTCGCGGAAGTATTCGGCGACCGTTAATCCGGTGAGGGCCACGCGCAGGCGGGCGCCGGGCGGCTCCGTCATCTGACCGTACACCAGAGCGGCCTTCGAGGCGCTGCTGTCACCGGGCTTGATCACGCCCGACTCGCTCATCTCCAGCCACAGATCATTGCCTTCGCGAGTGCGCTCGCCCACGCCGGCGAATACCGAATATCCGCCGTGCTGCTTGGCGACGTTGTTGATCAGTTCCATGATCACAACCGTCTTGCCTACGCCCGCGCCACCGAAGAGTCCGATCTTGCCGCCTTTCAAGAACGGCTGGATCAGATCGATAACTTTGATTCCCGTTTCGAACATCTCCTCGCTGGTCGACTGCTCTTCAAAGCTCGGCGCAGGACGATGGATCGGCCACTTCTCGGTGGCGCCAAGGGGCCCAAGCTTGTCTACCGGCTCGCCGATTACGTTGATGACCCGGCCAAGAGTCGGCTTTCCCACAGGTACCGAAATGGGACCGCCAAGATCGATTGCCTTCATGCCCCGGACCATGCCTTCAGTGGCTTCCATGGCGACGCAGCGGACGCGGCCTTCGCCCAGATGCTGCTGCACCTCTGCGATGATGCTGATGGGCTCGGGCACATTGAAACCTTCGCTCGTGATGCGGATCGCCTGATAGATAGACGGCAGGTTGGCTTCTCCGAACTGGATGTCCACGGCAGGGCCGGAGATTTGAATTACTTTTCCGATGTTCTGTGCCATAAATCCTTACAGAGCGGCTGCGCCGCTGACGATTTCGATAATTTCCTTGGTAATCGATGCCTGACGGACGCGATTCATCGTCAAGGTGAGTGAATCGATCATGTCCGAGGCGTTGTTGGTGGCCGAGTCCATGGCCGTCATGCGAGCGGCGTGCTCGGCTGCAACCGATTCGAGCAGCGCTCGGTAAATCTGAATGGCCAGATAGCGCGGCAGCAGGTCGTTGAAGATCCGCTCCGGAGACTGCTCATAGATGTAATCGCCGGTACCGAATTTCGCCAGGCGCTCGTCTTCAGCCGAGGTGTCAGGTTCCCGAACTGAAACTCCAGTGCGAGCAGCAGCCTGCGCCGCTTTCTGACGTTCCTCGAGCGTGAATTGATCCACTTGCTCTACGTCCGGCTCGCCGACTTTCACGATCGGCAACACGTGATCGACTACGAGCCGCTGCGCAATGACCGACTTGAACTCGTTATAGACCAGGTAAACAGCGTCGATTTCTCCACGCGAATAGCGCTTGATGATCTCTGTCGCCAGCTCGCGAGCCTGAGCAAACTCCACCTTGTTCAACACGCCCACTTGCTCGCCAACGATTTCGACGGGAGCCACCCGCCGATATTCCCCGTCTTCACCCCCCGGTTGAGCATAGGGGAAGCGGCGGCGGAGCATATCGCGTCCTTTACGGCCGATGGCGATGATGTCTACGTTTTTCCCAATCTTAGCTTGCAGAAAGCGGTTCGCTGCCTTAATAACGTTGGCGTTGAAAGCTCCGGCGAACCCTTTGTCGCCGCTGATCACCACCAGCAGGATGTTCTTCTCTTCGCGACGCTCGAGTAGGCGATGATGCGGCTCACCAGTAATTGGGTCGTAAATCTCGGCCCGGTTCACCAGCGATTTCAGCACGTTCACGAACATCTGCGTGAAGGGGCGGGCGGCCAACGCCTTCTCCTGCGCGCGCCGCAGCTTCGCTGCGGAAACCATCTTCATGGCTCCGGTGATCTGCTTCGTGTTCTGCACGCTGCGAATGCGGCGTCGTAAATCAAGAACGTTTGCCATGAATCAGGACGCTTTCGCTCCAACCACCTGTCGCTGGCCTGCAAACTCCTGCTTCGCTTCTTTGATGAGCTGCTCCATTTCGCGCTTCATGCCGTCGTCGAGTACTTTTTTCTCCATGATCTGGCTGAGAAGACCAGGATTTGTCGTATCGACATCTCTGTAGAGCAAATCTTCAAAGTCACGCACTTGCGAGACCTGCAGATCGTCGAGATAGCCGTTTGTGCCGGCATAGATCGAGAGAATCTGCTTGCTGAAGGGCAGCGGCGAGAATTGCGGCTGTTTCAGCAGTTCAGTCAGCCGCTGGCCGCGATTGAGCTGTTGCTGCGTAGCCTTGTCCAGATCTGAACCGAACTGTGCGAACGCTGCTAGTTCCCGATACTGCGCAAGCTCCAGCTTCATCGATCCCGCAACCTGACGCATGGCCTTGATCTGCGCAGATCCACCCACGCGGCTTACTGAAATACCGACGTTTACTGCAGGACGCACGCCCGAGTTGAACAAGTCCGTCTCGAGGAATATCTGACCATCAGTAATGGAAATTACATTCGTTGGGATGTAGGCGGAAACGTCGCCTGCCTGAGTTTCAATAATGGGAAGCGCGGTGAGGGAACCGCCGCCAAGTTTGTCAGAGAGCTTCGCTGCGCGCTCGAGAAGCCGCGAGTGCAGATAAAAGACGTCTCCCGGATACGCCTCACGTCCCGGTGGACGGCGCAGCAGGAGAGAAATCTCGCGATAAGACGCAGCGTGCTTCGAGAGATCATCGTAGATCACGAGCGCGTGCTTGCCGTTATCGCGGAAGTACTCTCCGATCGCGCACGCAGCATAAGGAGCAATGTACTGCATGGGGGCGGGTTCGGAGGCTGACGCAGCGACCACTACCGTGTAATCCATAGCGCCGTAATCAGTAAGCGTCTTCACCACGTTGGCGATCGAAGAGCGCTTCTGGCCGATCGCGCAGTAGATGCAGATCAGGTTGTTACCCTTATTGTTGATGATCGTGTCGAGGGCGACCGCGGTTTTGCCGGTTTGGCGATCGCCGATGATAAGCTCGCGCTGCCCGCGGCCGATGGGAATCATCGAGTCGATAGCCTTGAGGCCTGTCGCCATTGGCTCACGGACCGGCTGCCTGTCGATGACGCCAGGAGCGATTCGCTCGATGTGAATCGAATTCTTGGTGTTAACTGGTCCCTTGTCGTCGATGGGCTGCCCAAGGGAGTTCACGACGCGGCCGACCATGCCTTCGCCCACCGGCACTGCCATGATTTTTCCTGTGCGGCGCACTTCATCGCCTTCTTTGATTTCCGTGTACTCACCCATGAGCACGGCGCCGACCTGGTCTTCTTCGAGGTTCATTGCGATGCCGCTCACGCCGTGACCAAAGTCGATCAGCTCTCCAGCCATCACTTTGTCGAGGCCGTAGATGCGCGCGATACCGTCGCCGAGCGAGATCACAGTGCCGACTTCGTCGACCGCAAGCTTAGATTCGTAATTCTCGATTTGCTCGCGAATGAGTTTCGTAATTTCGTCTGCTTTGATTTGCGCCATTTTTTAACTCTTGAGTGATAACTAACCGTTTGGTTTGTCTGTCCGGGACTAACTTGCTATGATTTGCTCTCGAATGCGCTGCAGTTGACCGCGTACAGAACCGTCATAGACGGTACTCCCGACTTTAACCAGAACACCGCCCACTAATCCTAGATCGAGCGAGTATCGCACCCGCAACTTTTTGCCTGCAGCTTTGGCGACCTGCGCTTCCAGTCTGTGCTTTTCTTCAGCACCCAATTCGCGTGTGCTGATGATCTCGGCATTGGCAATTCCAAGCTGCTCGTTGATCTGCGCGATCGCTTCCCTGGCGATCTGGTTGAAGGCATGGATACGGCCGTTAGAGATCAGCACAGCGGCAAAATTGCGAATTTCAGAGAGCAGACGAGCTTTCTTAGCAATTGCATCCAGCAGCTTCAGCTTCTGTTCGCTGCCGACGGACGGAGTATCCCAGATCGTTCTCAGATCCGCGCTTTCCCGTAAAAAAGTTTCGAGTGAGTTCAGCTCCTCAGTCACTCGATTGGCATCGAGCTTTCGATCGATCACTACATCGGCGAGAGCGCGCGCGTAAATTCCGACGAACGAAGCCATTAGCTGCTCCCATTTCTGCGCGCATCGCCGGCAAGCTGCTCGGTAAACTCCTCCACTAAGGCTTTGTCCGAGCTGGTATCTATGCGAATTCCCTTTTCAGCAATGGAAACCGCCAGCTCAGCTGCATACTTCTGAAGATCACGGCGCACGGCGTTCGTTGTCTGCGTGATTTCCTGCTCAGCAGCCTGCAGTATCTTGTGCTTCTCCTCATCGATCGAAGTGCGAATGCGATCTTCTTCGCTCCTCGCTTCGTCCTCGGCACGTTTTTGCATCTCTTCGATCTCGGAAGACATGCGAACGAGGCGCGCTTCCACTTCCCGAAGCCTGCGGCCGGCATCTTCACTGGCGCGGCGCGCATCTTCCATTCCCTTCTGGATCGACTGGGTGCGGCTGCGCAACATTGTGGGAAGGTTCGACCTCATTACGAAAATGACAAAGGCGGCAATGATCGCGAAATTGATCATTACACAGAGCCAGTATGCGGTAACCAAGGAAAGGCCAGTAATTCTGGCGATGGCACGCACCGCAGCCGAATACTTGAAGGCGGCTTCTTGATCGTGCGACTCGCCCTCACCTTCCTGCCTGCCCGGCTCCGCCTCCTGAGGCGTGCGTCCCGCAGCTTCGTTAGAAGCGTGAGTCAATTCCTGATTCGGAGTTGAGGATCCAGGCTTTGTGGCTACATTCGCACTTGATTGCGGACTCGCAGCCGATGAAGCCGAGCCCTTCTGAGTGCCGGCTGCGGATTTCTGCAAGGCCGCGCTGCAGACTGCAAAAAACGCGACCGATAGCAACAGCGCTAATTTGAGCAGGAGTCGTTTCATCTGCGACCACCGACAGCGGGCTGTTTCACTGCCGCGCCTGTGCGCAGGACGGCGCGGATAATCTCTTGCGCGAGCGTGGCGCTTTCGGACTGCACCAGAGCTTTGGCGATCTCCGCCTCTCTCTGGATCTCGCCACGGGCAGCGGTGATTCGAACCTCGCCAGCAGCCCGCGCCTCAGCAATGGCAGCGGTTTTCTGCTCAAGAATCTGCTGACGCCGGCTCTCCTGACGCTTGAAAACGGCCAGTCTCGCATTGTGAATCTTGCGTTCGTATTCAGCGGTCTTCTGCTCGGCTGCGGCTACGTCGCTCTTGGCTCTTTCCATCGCTCCTACGGTTTTGCTGTGACGTTCAGCCAAGGCCTTGGTGAGAGCGTTATGGACGATGACGCGATACAGAATCCAAATGAAAACAAAGAGGATGATGGTCGGGATTGCTCCGAGCGCAAGTTCGCCTAATTGTCTGAGTGTCGCGTCCATTCACTTGGGTGGTATTGTCTCGCCGAGGATGGGATAGACAACTGTTTAAGCTAACATTCGATTTTTGCAGGTGTCAAACGTGGAGCGGCCGCAAAGCATTGAAAATCTAGGTAAATTTAACCGTGCTCAGCTCTCAAGTTTCCTTGACATGTTCCGATGATGGGCGGAGACTAGTGGGTATCACCTCCGATCCGATTCAGGATCGAATGGGCTCGTGGCCAAGGAATGTCACCGCTTCTCGGCCGCGAGCCTATTTAATTTTTTCCGTATAAACAGCGTTCAAGCGAGTGCGGATTTCGCAACATCCCGCCCTGCGGCCCGCCACTTCAAGTGGGCTACAACAAGGCGAATTTCGTCGAAGCTGATGGTTTCTGGCAAAGCATCTTTGATCGGCTTTAGACGTTCCATCCCAACTTTGGCGCAGGCTGTTTCAATCTCCGTGACCTTCTGCTCGCCGATCCAACTGCGCTGAAACTGCAACTGCCCGGCTTCGATCATCTCCGCGACGAGTTGAACAACACTGCTCATCTGCCTTCCGCGAATGGCTGCAACTTGTGCCAGCGAGTGCCCTCGAGCCAACAGATCAAGCGTTTCAGCCGCGGGCTTCGATTGCTTCCTTTGAGGCGAGTAGGTCGCTCGTGCTCCCTCATCAAACCGACGCAAAGCCTCGAGTATCTGCTTGCCGTACACTTCGATCTTTCGTTCGCCGAAGCCGGGTACACGACGAAGATCAGCCAGAGTTCGGGGACGAATACGGCACAACGCCTGAAGCGTTGAGTCGTGCATCACAACAAACGCAGCGATCCCCTGTTCTCTTGCCGCGTTTCTACGCCATTCGCGGACATAGTCACTGAGGTCGTAATCAAGGTCAGACTCGGGTTGAGGCGAAGTCGACGGAGTACCGTTCTGGGAGAATCCAACCGTCTCTCCCCCCGCTCCAATCTGCTCCGACAGAACATATTTGCGGCGTTTCCGTGTAGCTACCGGTTCCGCAATCTTCAACCAGTCTGGTTCGGCGCCACAGACATCGCATGCGCCGCAAGTGTCCCATTTTGGCGTTTCGCCGAAATGTGAGCAAATCTGGAGATGGCGGCATTGCCCTGTTTCGACAAAGCGCCGAATCTGGTGATAGCGCTGCCAGGATCGTTCCTTTTCAGCCGAATCGCTGATCTGCTCGATGAAGTATGTCAGCAGGCCGACATCGCGCGCCTGCCAGAGCAGAAGGCAATCCGCCGGGACTCCGTCCCGCCCGGCACGTCCGGCCTCCTGGTAATACTGCTCGATTGATTTCGGCAGCGCCAGATGAATCACCGCGCGGACAGTTGCCTTATTAATCCCCAGGCCAAAAGCGATTGTGCCAATGAGCACGCGAACCTCATCGGACATCCAGCGCTCCTGGTTCTGCCGGCGCGCCTCGCTGCTCATCTTGCCGTGATAAGCAATGGCCGGAATGCCGCGCTCCTCGACGAAATCGACCGTCTGCTCGACACGGTTGATGGTGGGCGCATAAACGATAATGTTGCTGCCCGAGTATTGACGCAGGGCTCGCAAAAGTAGAGCCTCCTGCGTGCCAGACTCGCACTGCTTTACTAGATATTTGAGGTTCGGGCGATGAAAACTCGCGATGTACTTATCTGGGTTGCGCAGCCGCAGTTGCGCGATGATGTCGTGCCTCACATGCCTGGTTGCGCTCGCTGTGAAAGCGGCAATTGGCACATCCGGAAAATGTTGGCGTAAGGCATTTAGCTGCCTATACTCCGGCCGGAACTCGTGTCCCCATTCGGAAATGCAATGCGCCTCATCGATCGCGAAGAGCGAAACCGGCACACGCTTCAGCCATTCGATCGTGTCTCGGCGAGCCAGCCGTTCCGGGGAGAGATAAAGCAGACGAAACCGCCCCTGAAGTGCATCATGAACCGCCTTTCCCTGGGCGTCAACCGCAAGCGCGCTGTTGAGGCTGGCAGCTGGAATCCCCATTTGCCCTAACTGCGCGATCTGGTCCTGCATCAACGCAATTAGGGGCGAGATAACGATGACTGTCTTCTCGGAAAGGATCGCGGCGGGGAGTTGATAGCAGAGAGACTTGCCTCCTCCAGTGGGCATCACCACACAAGTATCGCGACCGCCGAGCAGACTTGAGACAATGCGCTCTTGCAGCGGACGAAAGGAATCGTAGCCCCAGTATCGCTTCAAAGCTGAAAGGATTGCCGAGTTGGAATTCATGCCTGGGATTCGGGGCACACTCTTTTATCACGAGACCCGCAGAGTGCAAAAGCTATTCTGAACTTTTACGAAGCTGACGAACGGAAGATTGCTGCTTATGTGACTGTCGATTTGAAATAACGGAAGTCGTTCGATTCAAGAACGGCTGCAATTGCCGTAAAAGCGACTGTGGACCTTCGATACTGAGCTGAACGCGCTCATTTCTGTATTCCCGCTTCAGGACGTTCCCTCGGGCCTCAATCATGGCAAGCACTTTGCCCTCGCTTTGGGGGACGCTAATCTCAATGTGGGCTATGGGATCAACTGTGAGTGCAGCATCAATTTTCTGCAGCAGGGTCTCGAGTCCAATCCCCTTTATCGCGGACACTTGAACCACATTTTCACCGGTAGGAAGCGCATTTCGTTGTGCGGCTGAAAGGAGATCAATTTTGTTCAGAACGTGCACTGCCGGTTTGTTCTGCGCCTCCAGTTCGGCAAGTACATTCTCCACTTGCTCCCGCTGTTCGGTCGCGTTTGGACTCGTGGCATCCGCAATATGGAGAATCAACGAAGCGCGCTGCACCTCTTCCAAAGTCGCGCGGAAAGAAGTGACTAGGGTATGCGGCAGGTTGCGAATGAACCCGACTGTGTCGGAAAGCAGGATTTTGCGTTTGGAAGGTAACGTTATCGAGCGCAAGGTGGGATCGAGCGTCGCGAACATGCGCGACGAGGCAATAACACCGGCATTAGTCACGGCATTAAATAACGTCGACTTGCCCGCATTCGTATATCCGACCATCGCGACTGTCTCTACCGGGACGGCTTCGCGCCGCTGGCGCTGCTGAGCTCGCACTCGCCGTACATTCTCGAGCTGCTGCTGAACATGCCGCATACGCCGGTAAATCTTCCGGCGATCGGTTTCGAGCTGTGTTTCACCGGGGCCGCGAGTACCAATGCCTCCGCCGAGCTGCGACATTTCGGCTCCGCGCCCCGCCAGGCGAGGCAACAGATATTGCAATTGCGCAAGCTCTACCTGAAGCTGGCCTTCGCGAGTGCGGGCATGCCGCGCAAAGATGTCGAGGATGAGCTGTGTGCGGTCAATCACGCGCGCATGCAGCTCGCGTTCGATGTTGCGCTGTTGCGAAGGAGAAAGATCGTGATCGAAAAGGACAACATCTGCAAGCGATCCGGCAACAGCTCCGGTGATCTCTTCGAGCTTTCCGCGACCAATCAACGTCGCTGGATCCAGCTTGTCGCGACGCTGTATCACTTCGCCGACCACTTCAGCACCGGCGCTTGTCGCGAGCTCGCGAAATTCCGCCATCGAATCTTCGACAGAGAAGCCGGTACCAAATTTGCGCTTCGACGAACTGTTCTGTTCGTCATTCTCAGGAGATTGCGCGCGGCAGACTTCTGTCGCCTGTCTCGCCAGACGAGCCTGGGCGCTGGGGCCGCTGCTGCGCTTGGAGCGCAGATCAACTCCCACCAGGAAAGCCCGCTCCTGCCTGTTGGCAGGATCAGTGCCGGTTGGATTCGGGAAGGAGGGACTCCGTGCCACTTCAATTGCCCGCGCTATCGCTCAACAGTGCGCTCAGCCTTCGGAAACTGCTGTAGGAGGCGCAGCTTCATGGGCAACGCTCGGGCGCTCCGAAGCGGGCGGTCGATGCTCGGAGGCTGCAGGACGTTCTCCGTAATGCGAGCCGCGCGCCATCACCACTGTGGAGATCGCATGCTTGAAAATGAGCTGCTCCTGGTTATTGGTTTCGAGTACGACTGAGTATTTATCGAAGGATCGAATGCGACCGCTCAGTTTTACTCCGCTCATCAGATAAATCGTGATCGGAGACTTGTCCTTGCGAGCTGTATTGAGAAAAGTGTCCTGAATATTCTGCGCCGGCTTTGTATCCATTTTGCCGATCTCTCCTTGAACGAGAACCACATAGGAACGCGGGAACGTCCATCAATAACGCCAGTCCTTAAAATAGACCCGGAGGGCGGTCTTGGCAAATCTGGAAGCTGAGTTGGCGGCGGGTCCTGCAGAAGGCGCGATTTGGCGCGGATCCCAGCAGGTATTAACACGCGACAGGAGGGCGAGTTGCGTTCTGGGAAGCGTATGATCCGCGCATCGAACCGAGTGTTATCAGCATCTACTTCATAGGTTCCCAAGTTAGAAATAATAAAAAAGTAAAGTCCATGGAGGCAAGACAAATGAGGTTATTGGCAACGTTTGTAGTTCTCGGGGGCCTCGCTTTCGCCCAGTCGGGCAGCAACACTCAGCTGGCGATCCGTCCGGGGACACTGGACCCGAACGAGCAGCGCATCGTGAAAGAAGTTCGTCATGAGCTAGTCATGCTGCCGTATTACTCATTGTTCGATGATCTTGAGTATTCCGTGAACGGGGACGCCGTTACCTTGCTCGGCTCCGTAGTAAATCCGACGCTGAAGAAAGATGCTGAGAACGCGGTAAAACGGATTGAAGGCGTAAACACGGTCAACAATCAAATTAAGGTACTGCCGCCTTCCCCAATGGATGATCGCATTCGACAGCAGGTAGCGCGAGCGATCTCGAATCAGGGTGGCCTGTACCGCTACTTCATGGGAGCGGTGCCTTCGATCCACATCATCGTGGATGGCGGTCATGTAACCCTGAAGGGCGTAGTAGACAACGAGGCCGATGATACGCAGGCAAAGTTAGCTGCGAATCAGGTGCCGGGCGTCTTCTCAGTCAAGGACGAACTCCAAGTCGTGAATCAGAAGGCGGCCAAGAAGTAAGTGCTTTGCAAGTCCAAGGCGATAGCTGCGATGACGCTCGGCCAACGTGAGCTGTCGCCTTTCGCATCCGCTTAAGTGTGCAGGACGTACAACAGAGCGGAATGTTATATGGGAGCGACGTTACTCCCTCAATTGGCGAGTACGCCATCATCGGCGATTGCAGATCAGCAGCGCTGATATCCAAAAACGGCTCACTCGACTGGCTGTGTTGGCCCTGGTTCGACAGTCCTTCACTTTTCGGTGCAATTCTGGACTTGGGAAAGGGAGGTTTTTGGCGAGTCTCTCCCGCCGGCGAGCATAGAAGTACCCGCCGATATCTTCCGGGCACCAACGTTCTCGAAACCACCTTCCAGTCTGAAACGGGAACACTCCGCCTCCTCGACTGCATGCCGGTTTACGATCTGGCTTATGAACGCCAACACATGATTCCCGATCGGGAAGTCCTACGGATCGTCGAGTGCACGTCAGGCGAAGTGCAGTTGGAAGCTGCGTTTTGCCCTGCTCCTAAATATGGAACCGTCCGCGCTCACTGGAGGCAGCAGAAAAGTCTTGGGATTCACGTGCAGTTCATCGGCGGAGCTCTGTGGCTACGCAGCGATCTGGATTGGCAAATGAAAGGAGATCATGCCCAATGTGAGGCGCGGCTCCGCGCCGGGGACCGCAAGTACTGCTCGCTGGTCATGATGCAGCATGGACCCGCGGTGCTGTCTCCTCTCGGGGATTCCTCCGAAGCTGCGCTTTCGCAGACCGTAGCATGGTGGAGGAAGTGGTCTGCGCGATGCGAATATCAGGGACCATTTCGGGAGAACGTACTACGCAGTGCGCTGGTGCTAAAGCTTCTAAACTTCGCACCGTCAGGAGCAATCGTCGCTGCTCCCAGCACGTCGCTTCCCGAGCACATTGGTGGAAATCTGAATTGGGACTACCGCTATTGCTGGCTGCGAGACGCCTCTCTGACCGTCTCCGCACTCTTTGGACTTGGATATCACGATGAAGCGGAGTCTTTCATTGATTGGCTGCTGTATTCCACTAATCTTACGCAGCCGCGGCTGCTGGTTATGTACACGGTCTACGGCAAACCCGTAAGAAAAGAACGGGAAATGAACTGGAAGGGATATCGCAACTCCCGGCCGGTGCGCATAGGCAATGATGCCCGCGGCCAGTTGCAGCTCGATGTTTATGGCGAAGTGATCTCGGCCGCCGCGCAGTTGGACGAGTACAACAAGTCCATCGATCGCTCCAGTGGACGGGTACTGCGCGGCATCGGGAAGTATGTCTGGGAGCATTGGACCTTGCCGGATAAAGGCATCTGGGAGCCGCGGGCTGGAGATCAGCATCACACCCACTCCAAAGTCATGTGCTGGGTTGCCATGAAGAAGCTGTTAGAGCTTTATGACGCGGGGCTGCTGAAAAAGCTGGATCGCGAAACAGCTAAGCATACGCTTGAGGAAATAGAGGGAACGATCAAGCAAAAAGCCTGGAATGAGGAGCGGCAGACTTACACCGCCATTTTTGGAGGATCGGAGGTTGATGCGAGCCTTTTGCTACTGGCAAAGCATGGATTTGAGCGCGCAGATTCAGAACGAATGCGCCGGACGTATCAATGCATCCGAAAAGAAATCGGCACCGGCAGGGGACTTCTTTATCGATATCGCAATAGACTGAGTTCCGGCGAGGGCGCATTTGGCATCTGCTCCTTTTGGCTGGCAGAGTATCTGGCTTTGGGAGGGGGCTCCATTGAGGAAGCCGAATCGGAGTTCCAACGCCTTCTCGAGTATGGCAATGATCTTGGTCTCTTTTCCGAGGAGATGGATCCCAGAACGGCAGAAGCTCTAGGGAACTTTCCCCAGGGATTCACGCATGTAGGCTTGATAAACGCGGCTCTTACAATGGCTGATCGGCGCGAGAAAGAGACGAAGCGAGAGCAAGCTGCATGACGCTTCAACTCCACTGGAGCAGTTGGCTGTTTTGGGGATTTGTTGCCAGTCTCGCCTTGGTGAGCGCTGAAAGCATTGCACAGGGCTTGGGGCTCACTCGGCTTAACTTGCCCTTGATCCTGGGCTCTGCAATTTCTCCGCATCGCGATCGCGCACGAGCACTCGGTATCGTCATTCACATCGGTATAGGGTGGCTGTTCTCTCTTTTTTATGTAGTCGCGATGCAATTTCTGGGGGGTCCCACCTGGTATCGGGGTGCTCTCATCGGACTTGCTCACGCTCTATTCATTTGCCTCATCGGCTGGCAAGCATTGCCGGGAATACACCCACGCATGGCGAGTGAAACGCATGGACCAACCTCAACTCGCATGCTGGAGCCGCCAGGCTTTATGGGACTGAATTATGGCGTCAGTACGCCGACGGCGGTCTTCGCAACCCATGCAATCTTCGGCTCTATCATTGGGCACTTCTATCGCTAAGTGAGAGCACTTAATCCTAACTCAAGCCTATTGCCGGCTTGGATCGTAGAACTCTCATTCTTGCTTGTATATTTCCTATCCATGTCCCGATCTGGAACAATCTGAAATGGTACTAAGCAGGGTTAAGTAGGGTAATTTTCGGGGTTCCGGCTCTCGATTGCGTGTGAGAGGATGCTCCAGACATGACTGAATCTCGACCGAAAGTCTTAAGCATTGATGACAATCTATCGCTCAACTCGATGCGCCAAATGGTCCTCTCCGTTAGCGGGTTCGATTGCGATTTAGCCGGGACAGCCGAACAGGCGCTAGCTATGGTTCTTACCAGTTATTACGACGCCATTTTGCTCGATTATTATCTTCCCGGAACGACAGGTACGCAGGTAGCGAAGACCATCAAGACGTTGCGGCCCCAAGTCCCAATCATAGTCGTTACCGGCGAAGAGGTGTACGAGCACAGCGACGCCGTTCACAGTTACGTCATCAAAGGTGAGGGGCCGGAGGTCCTTTTAGCGCGGCTTCGCGCCGTTGTAACCTCTAAGAGCATGATCGCTCAGGCCATGCATGCCGCTGCAAGTTGAGAAAAGCAGCACTGGGCAATTAGCGAACAGCTAAAAATCCGAAGGCGCGAGTTCTTCTTCTGCCTGCCGTCCATTGCTTATTGCCGATTGCTTTTCGCGGGCGTCAGAACCAGCACATCCGTCACATTCTGCTCAATACCCTCCTTTGAATAGAGCAAAGGGAAATACTGTCCGGCTGCCCAAACGGGGAGGAGGTCAGAGTAATGCCGGCTGCCAGGCTCGCCGGATTGACCTGGAGTGTTGATTGCGAGGGAATTATCCCAGTTGCTCAAGTCAAAGATCTCTCGATAGCTGGCGCCGGAGGCCTGCCGATATCCGGCGGTTCCGGAGCCAGTCGCATTTACAGTATTGGCATCTCCCGGTCTTGCGACCGGCCCGAGATCGAAGAGTCCCTTGGCTCCCTGCAGTTGATCAAGCGGGTGCCTGAACGTCATGGTGTGCAGCGAGCCCCACGACCACAAGGCTGGATCGGGTCCTGCCTGTTGTTCTAATTCGTGTCCCGCGTCGGCAAGTGTTGAGAGCAACAGGCGTTGTTGCTGATCAGCTGGCAAAAACTTGAGAAAATCCATGGCTTGTTGCGTGTTCAAATGGACCGTTTTCGGCGCTGATGTGCCGGCGATCTTTTCCAGCAAGGCACTCCGCACGTGGTTCTCCCAAATTTCGTAAAGCCCAGCGGCAACCGCAGTGGAGCGCATCATGCGGTCCCAGTCTTTCAGGATCTCGAGAAAGCGACGCTCAGGACCGTCGCTATGCCGAGGCAACATGCGGATGAGTTGATCGGCGGGCAGCGAATAGACATCGCGCTGCAATTCTTCGACATCCTGCAGGCGTATCTTGCGTTGCCTCTCCGCAAATTCGGACAAGACCTGACGAATCCTCTCAACGCGATACGTTGCCCATTCATATCCCACCTTGTACTTGTAGTTTTCGGCGAAGGTGCGATTATTAGCAGTGGCAAACCATCCTTCCACAGGATTGAAAGTGCGAGGCAGCTGCTCCAGCGGTACGAAGCCCGACCATTCATGGCCGCCATCGACTCCCATTATGGGAAGCAGGCCGGTCCAGGTGCGAATCGGAGTTAGTCCCGCCGACTGTTCTCCTATATTTCCCTCGGTATCGGCGTAGACCATGTTTTCCGGAGGAAGCTTCCAACGCTCGAGCGCGGCGAGAAACTCGTTCCAGTTTTGTGCACGATCCAGCGAGAGTGAAGCCAGATATCCGGCAGTCCCGGGTTCGGCTCCCACCCAACGCAACGCCAGCGCACGATTGTGGGAGGCGGCTTCCCAGAGCAGGGGCCCGTGCTGAGTGAATTTGAGCGTTATCGTTTCGGGAGAGCCGTCTTTCACCTGGATGACCGACCTCTCGGTTCGCATTGCCTGCCACTTCCCATTGCGCTTGTACTCCAGCGGATTCGCCGGGTTGAGTTCCTCGATGTAAAGATCCTGTTGATCGACAGGGAAGATCGTTAGTCCCCAGGCGATGTGCTGGTTGTGTCCGATGGCAACCCCGGGTAAGGCGGGTTCGCCGGCACCAATTACGTCCCATCCTGGCGCACTCAAATGCACCATGTAACGTAGAGACGGCAAAGCGATCACGCGATGCGGATCGTTGGCTAGTATCGGTTTGCCGCTCTCAGTCAGCTTGCCGGAAATCGTCCAGTTGTTGCTTCCCACGGGAGCGTTGTGAACTGCAAATTCGATGCGCGTGTCCCCACCGACCAATCCATCAAGCAAGTTCGGCGAAAGACCGGAATAATCGACGCCCTCGGCCGCATCAAGCTTAGCGGGTGGATCGGGATCGAGGATTCGTTGGGTTTTCTCGGCCCCGATCTTCGTCAAGAGCTCAGCATTTGTCAGCTCGATACGAGCATTTCCCGTCATCGAGTAAGCTGCGATCCGCGAGAGGCAATCTTCAGGCTTCCATGGCTCGGGCCTGAAGCCGGCTAGTTGAAAACTGATTGGCAGCCCCGGACCAGTTTGGGAATTCAAGTAGCGTATGTAAGCGTTTATGCCATCAGTAAACGCCGACAATATCGACAGAGTATCCGTCGCGTAACTCTTGTATTCGCGCCGCACATCGCCGCGATATTTGAGCAGGCGGGCAAAACGATCGCGGTCAATTGCGAACTTGCCCAAGACTTCTGCCAGCCTTCCCTGTCCTGCACGCTTCCATAACTCCATTTGGAAGAGACGATCCTGCGCGGCCACGAACCCCTGGGCAAAGAACAGATCGTGCTGATTCGCCGCATAAATGTGCGCAACGCCCCAATTATCGCGCATGACCGTCACCGGGCTTTGCAAACCATCAAGCTTGAGCTCTCCCGCAATGGGAGGATTGGCTTTTTGCGCCCGCTCAACGAGGTCTGATGAGCCTTCATGCCGGCCAACTGCAGAGGCAGAGAAGAGGAGGAGAACGGCCGCGAATAGTGTGCGCGCAGATTTCATCGCGCAACGATTATAGGGGCGGTGGAGGAATTGATTTCCGAGCGGAAAACGGGAAAAGAGGTTTAAATAATACGAATCGTCGGACAGCTCTCGATATCACTGATAGAGCGACTACTGGCATGACGTTCCAAAATGTGGCGCTGAAATGCCGCGGTCCATAGGTGATGAGTGTCTGCGGAATCCAGTTCCCTCGACGAAGCGTTCACCACCAGGAATTCATCGCAAAGCGAGCACTGACGCGTGACGCCGCCAATCTGTCCGAAGAATGTAAAGTGATTTGCCACGGTCTGAGTATCTATCGAAGACCCGAGACACGCAATTTACGCTGGTAACGGCAGAGTGGGTACTTTGGAATTGCCCCGCAAAACGCGTTTTTCAAAAGCAGAACGCCTGAGGAATCCATTCCTCAGGCGTTTCCGTACTTGATCCAGAGGGTTAGCGCTGCGCGATATCGGCTTGCGGTGCCGTTGTAGTTCTCAAGGGGCTGAATGCGCCATCACCCATCAGCTCGGGATTGAGATCATTCTCGTGGCTCGGTCCAAGTCCAAGTTTTATCAGAGCGCGGGAATCAGGAACAACTTTGCTTTGCCATCCCTGGTCAGATTGGA
>Ga0209474_10000234_pt1 | contig 66868 bp, 60 predicted proteins | sample GraSoiAngelo_145_FD_185902 | JGI IMG/M metagenome (GOLD analysis project Ga0209474, IMG submission 185902) | Grasslands soil microbial communities from the Angelo Coastal Reserve, California, USA - 14_1009_05_20cm (SPAdes) (version 2) | ecosystem: Environmental > Terrestrial > Soil > Grasslands...
TGGATACTGAATAGTCAATTCACACCTCAAGTGAATACCAAGTATTCAGTTTGCACGGAAATTCGATTCTGTTAGTTACGTTCTCAACAGGCTGATTACACATCAGTTAGTGCACCTCACCCATCGAGGTGCTGCACGATCTTTCACCCAGGCCCAGCCCTTGATATAGACCTGGCATCGACTTTCACCTTTGGGGGATGCGTGAGACAGCCTTGCACCAACCAGCCGGCACGGACGAACGACAACAAGCGCGCGGTCGAGCGTAAATCGGTCACGCTTCCAGCGCGTCTGACGTGGAAGGATCAGCGAGGCGCGACCCGTTTCGCCTCCGTGATCGCCCGCAACGTCAGTCAGTTCGGCGTGTACGTGGAGTGTCGGTCGCCCGTCTCGATCCCGCTCTTCCGCCTCGTTCAATTCCAGCTCGAACGCGACGTTCGCGAGTCCGACGCGCTTCCGGGTTCTCTTCAGCAAGGTCGCGTGCTGTCGGCCGTCTATCGCGTGTCGCCGCCTTCGCCATCCAAGCCGCAGGGTCTCGCCCTTCGGCTGATGGTCGATCCGAAGCGCAAGCTCACGGACGTTTCCGCCAATAGCGCGCAAGTCCTCGCCAGTTGAGATCGAATCGTCCGGCGACTTCGTACGCGTGAGCCTGCGGCTCGCTCATGCGGCGCCGGAGCTCTTTGCGGATCTCCTCGGCGAACCATGCTTCGCGATCCTCGTCGGTTCCGTCTCGCGCTAACGACTCCATCGCAAGCCGACTCGTGAGCTCGAGGTGATCCGTCAGCTCGCTGAGATGAGCCGCGACCGGCCGATGCGGTCCAAAGTGCGTGATGAACAAGGTGTCCGGTCCCCACACGGCAATCCGCGCAAGGCTTGCGCGCCACAGCTCGAGATCGATGTCGGGCGGCGGCGTCGGCGGCACGTTGAAACCGCCAGGCGTCAGCCGCACGCCGGCGGCGTCGCCGACGAACGCGATGCCGGTATCGGCGCTGAAGTAGCTCACGTGATGCGATGCGTGACCGGGCGTGTAGGCGATGTCGAGATCGCGGCCGCCGGCGCTGATTCGCTCCCCGCCCGCGAGGACGCTCAGCGTGTGAGCCGGCACCGGCAGCACGTCGCCCCACAACCGATCCATCTCGTCGCCGTACAGCCGCGTCGCGCTCGCCAGCAGCCTGGTCGGATCGACGAGGTGGGGTGCGCCCTTCTCGTGGACGTATACGCGCAGATCCGGCTGCTCGCGCACGAGCGTTCCCGTCGCGCCGGCGTGATCGAGATGGATGTGCGTGAGCAGGAGCGCCCGGACATCGCGCATCGCGATGCCGGCGCGCGCCAGACCGGCGCCGAGCGCCGGCAGCGTGCTCGTGGGGCCGGGATCGATGATCGCGGCGCCGCCCGGCCCGTGCAGCACCACGCTCGCGATGATGCCGGGAAGGCCTATGAACTGCACGTCGGTGTACGACACCCCAGATGCGAGTGTGATCATGTCGATTCCGGCGGCGACCGCCGCCGTATCCAGAAGATGATCAGCGCGCCGACGACGATGAGGCCGAGGAGACCGGTGCGGCCGATCCACTGCTCCAGCGTCTCCCAGCTGTGTCCGAGGGCGTACCCGACCACTGCGATCGTCACCGACCAGACGACCGCGCCGGTGGCGTTGAAGAACAGAAACGTCCTCCACGACATCTCGCTGCTGCCGGCCAGCACGGCGCAGAACACGCGTAACCCGGTGATGAAGCGCGCGACGAAGACGGTCCTCGCGCCGTGACGATCGAAGAACCGATCGAAGTCGGCGAGGCGCGCGCGCGTAATGCCGATGCGCCCGCCGTGGCGCTCGAGGAAACGGCGTCCGCCCCGCCGTCCGATGAAGAACCCGAGGTTGTCGCCGAGAACGGCCCCCGACATCGCCGATGCCATCACCCAGCCGAGCGACAAGTGGCCGAAGTGTGAGAGCGCCCCGCCCGCCAGCACCATCGTTTCGCCGGGAACGGGCAAGCCGGTGTTCTCGAGGAACACGCCGAAGAACACCGTGGCATAGCCGTAGCGTGCGAAGAGATCAACGATCCACTGTGGCACAACACAGCTTTCAGCTATCAGCTTTCAGCTTTCAGCTTTTGCTATTTCGTTCCAGGACCGCGGAGCGGCCGACCCGGTCGTTCGCTCGTGATGACGCCGTCGCTGACGACGCGGCGGCCGTTGACCAGCACGTGTCGGACGCCGACCGAATAGTGCTTGGGATCGCCGAAGTCCGACACGTCGCGGATCGAGGCTGGGTCGAAGATCGTGACATCGGCCATCATGCCGGGCCGGAGGATGCCGCGGTCGGTCAGATGCACTCTGCTGGCCGCTTTCGACGTCATCTTGCGGATCGCCTCTTCGAGCGTCAACAGATGCTGCTCGCGGACGTAACGGCCGAGAATCCGCGGGAACGATCCCCACGCGCGTGGGTGCGAATTCGACTCGGACAGCTTGCCGTCCTCCGCCTGCGCGCCCGAATCGGTGCCGACTCCGACCAGCGGATGCTTGAGCGCGGTCTGCACGTCCGTTTCGTCCATGATAGAGATGATGACGGAGCTTTCTCCGCGGTCAGCGACGACCAGATCCATCACGGCGTCGCGCGGATCCTTGCCCATCGCTTTCCCGATTTCGGTGAGCGTCATCCCTTCCCATTTGCGCAGGTCGGGGTTGAGGACCGACGCGATCATCACGCCATCGCCGCCCCCCGCGCCGTACCACTGATTCTCCCACGTGATTGCCGCCGAATCGGCCATGTCCTTCTTGATGCGCTCGCGCTCCGATGCGTCGTTGAGCCGCGCGATCATCTTCTCGAGGCCGCCCTCGCGCGCCCATAACGGCAGGCACGCATCCAGGCCGTTCGACGCGCGCGTGTACGGATACTGATTGGCAGTGACGTCCAGGCCTCGCGCGCGCGCCGCCTCGAGTCGCCGCAGCACCTCAGGCATCCGGCCGAAGTTGGCTTTGTACGCCGCCTTCAGGTGCCAGATTTCGGCCGGAATGCCGGCGCGCTCCGCGATCATGAATATCTCGTCGAGCGACTCGAAGATCCTCGAGCTCTCCGACCGTTGGTGCGTGAAGTACACACCGCCGTAACGCGCCGCGACCTTGGCGAGCTCGACGATCTCGTCGGTCGAGGCAAATCGATCCGGCACGTACTGGAGCGACGTGCTCAACCCGAGCGCGCCCTGCTCCATCGCCTCGGCCACGAGACGCTTCATCCGTTCGAGCTCCGCGGCCGTCGCCGGCCGGTCGTCCTTGCCGATCACGTAGTTGCGGATGCCGCCCGCGCCGACGAACGTCGCCATGTTGATGGCGGGGTGCGAGCGCTCTCCCAGACGTCGCAGGTAGTCGTCGAGCGTGCGCCAGTCCTGGGCGACGCCGAAATGCTTCGCGCTCGGCGCCGCCTCCTGCACGAGGCGATCGTTGACGGGCGCGATCGACGATCCTTCACCGGTCACTTCGGTGGTGACACCCTGCGTGATTTTGCTCGCCGCCCGGGAATCAACGAGCACGTTGAATTCGGATTGTCCGAGGAGATCGATGAACCCGGGCGCGACGACCAGGTTTGTGGCGTCGATTGTCGCCGCGGCGCCGGCGCCGGTCAGACGGCCGACGGCCGCGATTCGATCTCCGACAATTCCGACGTCGCCGCGCATCCACGGCGACCCGGTGCCGTCGACGATGCGGCCGTTCGTGATGAGGACATCAAAGCGACTCGATCGCGCAGGCTGACCCGATGCGACGACGGTCAAAGACACCGAGGCTGCGAGCACAGTGAGCAGAGCGGATCGCATGACGGACATGGACACGAATGCTAACAGAAAGCGGCGAACGTCCTCCAAACGCAGCAGTGCGTCCTCTCATGTTTCGCGGATCTGTGGCTCGACGAGATCGAGCCCGACTATCTGAAGTGGGACAGCAATCTAGGTGTCTACGTCCTCTCGTTCGGATAGACGATTCTTCCTCCGATCACGGTGCGGTTGACTTTGATGTTCATGATCTGATCCGGATCCACTTCGTGCGGATCTTTTTCGAGCATCACGAAGTCGGCAAGTTTGCCGGCGGCGATCGATCCTTTCAGGTTCTCTTCGAACGACGGATATACGCCGTTGATCGTCGCGATCGTCAGGGCTTCATCGACGCTGACCTTCTGGTTCGCTCCCCAGACGCGGCCTTTGTAATCCTTGCGCGTCACCATGCTCTGAATCGCCATCAGCGGCTCGAAGGGGCCGGGGTTGTAATCCGATGCGCCCGGAACGCGAATGCCGGCGTCGAGGAACGACTTGTGCGCGAACATCCAGCGGATGCCGACCTGAAAATTGTGGCTGTGCGCGTCGTCGACCGCTTCGTAGACCTGCTCCTGCGTCATCGTCAGGATGCCGTAGTCGTTCGTGCCGACGTACGGCGTGCTCATGCGCATCGTGCGCTCAGACGCCGATCCGTCGGCGACGAACTTGATGCCGCCGACGCGGATCCACTCGTCGCCGAACCCGGTATAGATGTTGGCGGCCTTGAAGCCGTTGAACGCTTCGGTGGAGCGGATCATCATGTACGCGGGGTGCGTCAACTCGCCGTTCTTCCGGCAGTCCTCGTAGGCGAGGATGTGCTCGGAGTTGGTTCCGGCGTTGTGGACCGAGGTGAGGCCGCAGGCGCTGAACAGCTGCGACATGTGACGCATGCCGTCGCGGGCGCGATCGCGGCGCTGTTCGGGCGTGAAGGTCTCGCGCTTGCCGACCCGGTTGAATACGCCTCTCGCGTTCTCCGCGACGCGACCGGTCAGCTCGCCGTTCTTCCTGAAGAACCGGCCATCGGGCGGATCGGGCGTGTCGTTCGTGATGCCCGCGAGCTCGAGCGCTTTGCTGTTGTACCAACTCGTATGGCCGCCGCGGTGCGCGACGACGACGGGATGTTCCGTGGTCGCTTCGTCGAGATCTTTCTTCGTCAGCGGCCGATCCAGCTTCGTGTCGTCGAACTGGAAGCCATTGATCCACAAGCCGGGCGGGGTGGACTCCGCCTTCCTGCGAATCGCGGCCTGTACCTCGCGCACCGTCTTCACGTTCGTGTTGACGCCGTACAGCTCCTGTACGCCGCTTGGATGGCAGTGACAATCGATGAACCAGGCGTCACGAACATCTGCTGCGCGTCGATCACGCGCGTGCGCGCCGCCGCGACGTTGCGAACCTCGCCCGTCGATCCGACCGCGATGAAACGGCCGTTCTTCACGGCGAACGCTTCCGCGCGCGAGCGCGCCGCATCGCTCGTGAACACGCGCGCGTTGACGACGATGAGATCGGCCTCGACGCCGGACCTGCCGCGGAGGGCGGCTGCTCCGCAGAAACAGGCCGTCCTAATGTCGGAACTTTGCGGAGGCTGAACGCTCCGGCAAGCGCCGCGCCGAAACCGAGAAATTCACCCCGTGTATACTTGGCCATAATGCGCGGATTCTAACGCCGCTTCGCCGGTCGCGCGCCATGATCCTCCATCAGTTCTATCTGAATTGCCTCGCGCACGCGTCCTATCTGATTGGCGACGAGCTGACGCGCACTGCGGCGGTCGTCGATCCGCAGCGCGACGTCGATCAATATCTCACGTTCGCCGACTCGCACGGTCTCCAGGTAAAGCACGTCTTTCTCACGCACTTTCACGCGGACTTCGTCGCCGGTCACCTGGAGCTGCGCGATCGCGTCGGCGCGACGATCTATCTTGGCCGGGCGGCGAAGGCGGAGTTCGCGTTCACGCCGCTCGCTGACGGCGATCGTGTGGAGCTGGGACGCGTGCGCCTCCAGGCACTCGAGACGCCGGGCCATACCGCCGAATCGATCTCGATTCTCGTCTTCGATCTCGATCGCGGCGCCTCCGCCCCCTACGCCGTGCTGACCGGCGATACGCTGTTCGTCGGCGACGTCGGCCGTCCGGACCTTCGTGTCGCACTCGGGTGGTCGGCTGCAGACCTTGGCGGGCTACTCTACGACTCGCTGTGGAAGAAGCTGCTGCCGCTGCCCGACGCAAGCCTCGTCTATCCGGCCCATGGCGCGGGATCGCTGTGCGGCAAGGCAATCGGCAAGGAAACGGTGTCGACCATCGGCGAACAGCGCCATTCGAATTACGCGCTGCAGCCGATGAGCAAGTCGGCATTCGTCGACATCGTCACGGCGGATCAACCCGATGCGCCGCCCTATTTCACTTACGATGCCGTGCTGAACAGCCAGGAGCGGCAGACGCTCGACGAAGCGCTCGCACGGCAGCTTCACCCGCTGACGCTGGACCGCGTGCTCGCACTGCAGGAAGTCGGCGGACAGCTGCTCGATACGCGCGAGCCATCGGATTTCGCCGCCGCGCACCTCAAAGGCAGCATCAACATCGGCCTCGGCGGACAGTACGCGATCTGGGCCGGCACGATCCTCGGTCGCGAGCGGCCAATCGTCATCATTGCCGACCCCGGACGCGAGAACGAATCGGCGGTGCGTCTCGGCCGCATCGGTTTCGATCACGTCGTCGGGTACTTGAAGGATGGGCTGCGCAGCCTCGAGTCGCGTCCGGAGCTGACCGCGACGACCGAGCGATTGAGTCCCGGTGTCGCGGCGGAGCGAGTGGAGTCGAACCGCCCGCTGCTGCTCGACGTGCGCACGACCGGCGAGCGCGCGCAGAAGCACGTGGCCGGCAGCGTCGCCGCGCCGCTCAATCGGCTCGTCGAAAGTGCACGAGAACTTCCGAAGGATCGTCCGCTGATTGTTTACTGCGCCGGCGGTTATCGATCGTCGATCGCCGCCAGTCTGCTGCAGCAGCTTGGCTTCCGAGATGTCAGCGAGGTCGCCGGTGGCATTGCCGCTTGGGAAACGGCTGTGCTACATTCCGGAATCCCCCCGAGCTCCCTTGTCCATGGGTGAAGTTCCGCTTGCAAGGCTCTGGCAGCTTTCCGACGGCACGCTCTGCCTGCTGTTGAAGGACCCGCGCGCTGAAAACTGGCAGTTGCGCGTCGTGCGCAACGATGCGACGCTGCAAAGCGAGCACTTCAGCAGTGCGATTGTCGCTATGGACGAAGCCAAGCAGTGGCGCGCGAGGTTCGATTCCTCGAAAGGCTTGCGCTAACAGGTCAGGGCGGACCAACGGGTCCGCCCCGGACCAAGGTGTCAGCCCCCAGCCTTCGTGTCCGCACACGCCGGCCAAAACATGGGCCGGCCGCTACACTCGAGCCGCGAACGGATTCTCGTCGGCGCTCGGACCGTAGATCGACGGCACCGGCACGTCGAGCAGTCGCAGATACACCGACAGCTGACCGCGATGGTGATACCAGTGATTGAGGACGATCGCGCGGACGAGCGCAGCTTTCGGCATCGTCATCAGCGTGGTGCCGTTCGCCTTCCCTTCCCATTTCTTCGTCAGCCCCTCGTCGCCGAGCTGAGTGAGCGTTTGCCTCACCGTCTGCACGCTCTTGTCGTGCGCGGCGATGATTTCGTCGATGTTGGCGGGATCCGGCTCGGGCTGACCCGTGAATTCCGTCACATCCTGAGCGCACCAGCCGGCGATCACGCCCGGGCTCGCCGCGGTATGCAGCGCCAGATGTCCAAGCGTCATCGATTTCGGATGCGGCCTCCAGGTGAGCTTGTCTGCAGGCACTCGCTCGAGTACTCGACGTGTCGTTTTCGCTTCGTTCTCGAACTCCTGCAGAATAGCGGCAGTCATTGACATGGACGGGCCTCCTTGAACTGGTATCGGAGCCCCAAATCATACAACCGGTGTCCAATCTCTCGTGCTCGCCATCGATCGGCTGACCAGGCATTACGGTGCGCTCGTCGCCATCCAGGACGTGTCGTTCGAGGCGCGTCCGGGCGAGGTGCTCGGCCTCCTGGGTCCGAATGGCTCGGGAAAGAGCACGACGGTGAAGATTCTCACGGGTTTGCTGCGTCCGACGTCGGGCGCCGTCCGGCTCGATGGCGCCGATGCCCTGGCGGATCTGCAGCATTACAAATCGATGATCGGCTACGTGCCGGAAGAGCCCCACCTTTATTCATATCTGACGGGACCCGAATACCTGCGGCTCGTCGGCCGTCTCCGCGGCGTGCCCGAGCGAGCGCTCGACGACAAGATCGATCGTTTCCTTCAGCTGCTCGACATCTACGACGACCGGTACCAAACGCTGTCGTCGTACTCGAAAGGGATGCGGCAGAAGGTGCTGATCGCCGCCGCTGTACTTCACAACCCGCGGATCGTCATCCTTGACGAGGCGTTCTCCGGACTCGACGTCAGCGCGGCGCGGGTCCTGAAGACGTTCGTTCGCGCGATCGCCGACGACGGCAAGATCGTCGTCTTCAGCTCCCACGTTCTCGAAGTCGTCGAGCAGGTCTGCTCGCGCGTCGTGATTCTCAAGGACGGCCGCATCGTCGGCCACGACTCGGTGGCGCGTCTGCGCGCCACCCTTCAGCTGCCCACGCTCGACGCGGTGTTCGCCAGCCTTGTGAAGGAGGACGATGTCGACAGCCGCTCGCGCAGGCTGATCGAGGCGATGCGCGCATGATCGCCCGGCTGAAAGCCTCGCGCGACCGCTACGTAGGGCGAGCCTTTCAGGCGACCGGGTTCGGCGTGCTGTTCCGCACCTTCTTCGCGCAGCTGTTCACGAGCGAGACCGTCACCTCCGACGTCCAGCTGCGCCAGGCGATGATGTGGGTGCTGGCGTTCATTCTGACGCCGTGCCTGCTGATCCTCATCCAGGTCTTTCCGCTATTCCAGCTGCTCGTCATTCGCATCGGCCGCATCCATCCGCCGCCTGGCGTGATCGTCCGCGCCACGGCAGTGCGGAACCTGATGGCCGAGGACATGCTCGAATGGGCGATTCAGGTCCTCGTCGGCTACTCGATGGTGACCGTGGGACTCGTCGCCGTGTTCGTGTGGGATGCGCTCAGCTTCGATCGCCGTGACGCAATGGTGCTCGGACCGATGCCGCTTCGCGGCTCGACGATCATCACATCGAAGCTCGCGGCGCTGACCGCGTTCCTGCTTGGTTCATCGGCCGCGGTGAACCTTCTCAATGCCGTCGTCTTCGGCCTCGAGACGTCGGATCAGTTCGGCGCGCGGGCGCTGGTGCTGCACTTCGTCGGCTGCCTTGTCGTCACGTGTGCCGGTGCGACGCTGGTGTTCGGAGCGATTGTCATGATCCGCGGCACGATTGCCGTCATCGGCGGACCGCGTCTAGCCGCGGCAGCAGGATCGCTGCTCCAGTTCGCGTTCGTCGTCGCGCTGCTCGCGTTCGTCATCGGTCTCTTCGCGTCGCCGACGCGCCGCGGCCGTCTGGTCATCCCGACCCTGACGTCCTGGTCGCCGACCACCTGGTTCGTCGCCTGGTTTGAAGTGCTGCGCGGGTCGGATCGGGGATCGTGGCCGGAATTCGTCGCGCTCGCGCGACGCGGAATGGGTGCCGTCGCGATGGTGGTTGGCGGCGCCGTGCTGGCGTCGATCGCCGCATTCCAGCGACAGATGCAGCTCGCGCTGACGCCGTCGGCATCGCCCGGGCCGCTCGGGCGCGCGCGCGTCAGCCGCGCGGTCGCGACGCTTTTCGTCCCGCGCGATCACATCGCGCGCGCGACGTCGGATTTCATCCTGACCACGATCGCACGGAGCCGCGCTCAACAGGCGCCGATTGCGATCGGCGCCGCGGTCGGTCTTGCTCTGGTCGTGCTCGGCTTCGTGCGTGAGCGAGGCGAGATTGCCGCGATGCTGCTGGTCGTCCCGCTGCTGCTGGCCTACTGGACGGCCATCGGGCTGCGCGCGTCGTTTTTCGTTCCGAGCGAGCTCGCGGCATCGTGGACGTTTCATGCCAACGCGCCCGACCGCTCGTTGTCGTACCGCCGCGGCATCCGCGCATCGATTTTCGGTTTCCTCGCGCCCGGCGCGGCTCTCGTCGCGCTGGCGATCGGCGGCGCCGGCCACGCCGTGCGCGTGGCCCTCGTGGTCGTTGCACTGGCAAACCTCCTCGTTCTGACGATCGACTTCGTACCGTTCACGCGCGCGTACGAGCCCGGCCACGCGAAGCTCAAAACGCGCTGGCCGCTGTACGCGTTCGGATCGTATGCGTTCAGTTACGGAGCCTTGAAGATCCCGATTCTCTACGTGGTGCTTGGCGTGCTCGCGCTCGAGCTCATTGGCAGGCGGACGCCGAGCCGCTGGTCGACCGCGCCGCGTGAGGAGGACTTCAATTCACTGTCGGCCGTGACGGTGCTCGATCTGACCGGCGGCGCGCGCGCGGCGCTGACCCGATGAGATCGAACGCCGCCGACCTCGACAACCGCAAGGCGACGCCAAACGTGCGCTGACGGTGTCTAACCTCGCATGAAGAAGCTCATCGCCGTCGGCGCGCTCGCGCTGGCGGGCGCCTCATCTTTCGCATGCGACACGGCGATCGATCCCGCCACCGGCCTGGAGCTCGAATCGGTCTCCACCGGATGGCGGTCCGTCGGCGTCGTCGAAGGCATGAACAAGCTGGTGCCATCGGTCAGCTTCAAGCTGAAGAATGTGTCCGATCGTTCGCTGCCGTCGCTGCAGGTCAACGCGGTGTTCCGCCGGGTCGGCGAAGACGCCGAATGGGGCAGCACCTTCGTGACGGCGGCCGGCACCGACGGCCTCGCGCCTGGAGCCGCGGCCGACGTCAGTGTGAAATCGCACCTCGGATACACCGGCACCGACTCGCGCGCAGAGATGCTGAGAAACACCTACTTCGTCGACGCGAAGGTGGATGTGTATGCGAAGTACGGGTCGACCCAATGGACGCGGATCGGCGAGTACGCGATCGATCGTCAGCTGATCGAGCCCGCGTTTCCCTGACGTCGCAGGGCTCTAGCGGCCGCGACCCGGCGCTCGAAAGTAATTGTCCGTTTTGTCGATCCAATCCTGACGGAGCGGGCTGAACACGTCGATGACGAGCGCGTCCTCGAGCACGTGGACCTCGTGCTCTAGCCAGCTCGGAATCTGCACCACGTCGCCGGCACGCGCCACGATCTCCTGACCGTCGAACGTGAACTTCAGCGCGCCCGACAGCACGCACGTCACCTGCTCATTTTCGTGCGAATGACGCGGCACGACGCCGCCGCGGGCCAGTTCGAATCGCGCGACCGTCACCCGATCGCCCGTCACGTATCGGCGGATCGTGGAGGCGTTTACCTGCTCTGGCGCGATATCGCTCCAGCGGTAATGCATCGCGGTCGAAGCCGACAGTGGTCCATCCTTGATGCCCGTGACGACTGTGCGAGCCGGGGCGTCGCTGGCGGGAAAAGATTCCTCGTCGGCTTCAGTCACCGGATCAATCCGCGGCGTCTTATTTGCCGTCATACGCGACCCGCCAAATGGCGTGCGATCCATCGTCGGTGACGAAGAGCGCGCCGTCGGCGCCAATGGCGACGCCGACCGGGCGGCCCCACACGTCGCCGTTGGGCGTGACGAAGCCGGTGAGGAAGTCCTGGAATTCGCCCGTCGCGTGCCCGTTCTGTAACGGCACGCGGATCACCTCGTAGCCCGTCCGGTTCGAGCGATTCCACGATCCATGCTCCGCCGCGAACAGATCGCCGCGGAACTCTTCGGGGAACTGACGCGCGGTGTAGAACGTGAGCCCGAGCGACGCGTTGTGCGGCGAGACGAGCACGTCGGGAACGAGAATCTTTCCTTTCAGCTCGGGATGCTTTGCCGCATGCCGCGGATCCTGATGGTCGCCCATGTAGTACCACGGCCATCCGTAGAACGCATCTTCCTTCACGTGCGTGACGTAATCGGGGACCAGATTGTCGCCGAGCGCGTCGCGCTCGTTGGTCGAGCACCACAACTCTCCGGTCGTGGGGTTGACGCCGAGGCCTGCCGGATTGCGGATACCCGAGGCATACACCTTCACGAACTTTCCGTCGGGGGTGTACTCGAGGATGTCCGCGCGGTGGAACTCGGCTTTGTTCTCGTCGGGATCGTCGACGTTCGACAGCGAACCGACGGCGACCCACAGGCGTTTGCCGTCGGGCGAGAAGGCGACGTCGCGCGTCGAATGGCCGCCGGTCGGCAGATCGGGAACGATGGTCGTCGGCGCGTCACTCGCCTTCACGTCGCCGCTCCTGTAAGGAAAGCGCACGACCGCATTCGTGTTGCCGATGTAGAGCCACTGCGGATTCGGCCCGGCGGGAACGAACGCGATGCCATACGGCTGCCGCAACCCGCTGGCGTACACCGACACCTGTTCAGGCTTGCCGTCGGCGGTGCGTCCGCGGAATACCTTGATGTTGCCGGCGCGCGTTTCGGCGACGAAGAGATCGCCGTTGGGCGCCAGGCGAATCGTGCGCGGCCCCTGAAGCTCCGACGCGTACAGCTCCACCTTGAAGCCGGCGGGCGCCTGCGGCCACGCGTCGGCGGGGCGCGGGACGATCCGCGCGTTGTTGCGCGCCGACTCGGTGGCGAACGGCTGCGGCAGATCGGCGACGGTGATCTTGCGGAAGGTGCCCGCTTTCATCGTGCGGTAGTCGACGAACGCCGCCTGTCCGGTGACCAGCTGGTTCTTGTCGACCTTGTCGGCGTCCGCGCGCGCGATCCACGCGCCCGCGACGACCAACGCGGTGACGACGATCCAGCGAATACCTGTCATGATGCCTCCAGGCTGAGCCACGAGAAATGCGCCATTATACGGCGCTATCCCTTTCGGTTGCGGCGCCAGCGGGCCTGTGCAGCCTGACGCGCGATCTCGGCGCGCCGCTTCGCGCTCAGCCGCTGGGCCCGGATGCGGCCGCCGACGAGGCCGCCCTGCCGTCCGAACTCAGCGGCTTGGGCCTTGACCGCGGCCGGATCCGGAACCAGCCATTCCTCGTTGAAGATGCGCGTGGGGGCATGGCACCAGGGGCATTCGCGCGCGCGATTGCCCGTCTCGACCGCCATCCCCTGCCATTCGCAGACCGCGCAGGCGCGGTGGACGAGTCTGCGCTGTGCCACGGCTCGCATGGTAGCGCGATGCTTGAGGGGAATCAAGCATTGCCTGCTTGAGAGGTCTCACGCAGCGCGGCACGGGCGTTGCCCCGCCGCCCGTCATGGCGTCGCGCGTGCTGATCGTCGAGGCCGACGCCGGACAGCGCCTTCTGTTGACCGCGCGGTGCGCGACGTCGCCCTCGTGGAGAACAGCACCGATTTCTACGGGGCGCGCGACCGCCTCACGACGCTGCGCCCCGATTTTCTCGTCACCAATCTCCGTCTGCGGACCGTCAGCGGCCTCCATCTCCTCTACCTCGCCGCGTTCCGCGCGCGCACCATCGTGTACGTGGATCACACCGACCGCTCGCTGCTCCTCGAGGCGCAGCGCCTCGGCGCGTTCGTCGAATCGCCGCGGCGGTTGCCCTTTGCGCTGCCGTCCTACCTGCGCGCGCCGCTGCCGGCGCGGGACCGACGCGATCCGACGCGCGTCGACGAGAGCCTTCCGGGCGGACGCCGCGCCGGCGACGTGTGACCGATCGCGCGGGGAATCTCTGGGACGGTTTACTCGAACCGCAGCGCCTCGATCGGGTCGAGTCGCGCCGCCTGCCGGGCCGGGTAATACCCGAAGAAGATGCCGATGGCCGCCGAGCAGCCGAAGGCGAGCGTGACCGCGTTCGACGACACGCGCGCCGGCCACTGAAACGCATCCGCAATGGCCTGCGCCCCCAGCGTGCCCGCTCCGACGCCGATCGCGCCGCCGATCAGACTGAGGATGATCGCCTCGACGAGAAACTGCCGGAGCACGTCGCGGCCCCGGGCGCCGACCGCCTGGCGCAGACCGATCTCGCGCGTCCGCTCCGTCACCGACACCAGCATGATGTTCATGATCCCGATGCCGCCGACGAGCAGCGACACCGAGGCGATCGCCGCGAGCAGCGCCTCCATCGTCCGGGTCGACTCTTTGACGGCCTCGGCGATCTCGGTCGGGTGCCGCAGGTTGAAGTCGTCGTTCGCGCCCGATCTGATGTGGTGCCGCTCGCGCAGCAGCGCCGCGATGTCCTGCTCGGCCGCGTCGACGACCGACGCCGACGTCCCGGACATCATGATGTCGTCGAGCCATGTCTGACCTTTGATCTTCTTCATGACGGTGGTGTACGGCATGAGGAAGTTGTCGTCCTGATCCTGTCCCGTCGCCGACTGGCCTTTGACATCGAGGACGCCGACGACCACGCACGGCTCGTTCTTCACGCGCATTGTTTCCCCGATCGGATCCCGCGAGCCGAACAACTGATCGACGATCGTCTGGCCGAGCACGCAGACGTTGCGTGCGCGCTCGACGTCCGCGTCCGTGTACATGCCGCCACGGACGACGTTCCACCCTTTGAGCGCCAGATATTCGGGCCCGACCCCGCGAACGGTCGTTCCCCAGTTCTGATTGCCGTACACGACCTGCACGCGCGTGTCGACCTGCGGCGTGACGTTGGCGACGGCCGCAATGTGCTCTTTGATGGCTTCGAAGTCGGCGAGCGTCAGTGTCTTCGTTCCGAATGCGCCCGTCCGCACGCCGGCGCGATTCACGCCGCCCGCCTCGACCCAAATCATGTTCGCGCCGATGTTGGCGATGGCGCGTTCGACGCTCGCCTGCGCGCCTTCGCCGATCGCGACAACGCAGATGACGGCGCCGACGCCGATGATGATGCCGAGCATCGTCAGCGACGTGCGCATGACGTTCTGCGCGAGCGCCTTCAGCGCGAGCCGCGGAATCATCAAGAGGTTCATCGCATTCACCGCGCGTCGATGCCTTCGCTGTCGCGCGCCGTTCGCGTCGTCGTCGAATCAGCAGGACTGTGATCTACGTCGCATCCGTTCGCTGACGCTCGACCCGCGAACGCATCTCCTGCTCCCAGGAGATCGGATCGAGTCCTCAGGTGCTGAAGCAGGGACGAAGCAGTCCGGCGACGATATCGCGCAGGGCGCCGAAAAACGCGGCCATCATCTGCTTCGTCCGCCTCCGCCGGCGGTTGCACGTGGTATCTCGGCGCCCCGGATGTACACACGCGCGATCCGCCTGGTGTTGACAATGTCGTCGAGCGGGTTCGCATCGAGGACGATGAAGTCGGCGCTCTTGCCGGGCGCGATCGTGCCGAGACGATCGAGTCGCAGGATGTCGGCGGCCGTGCGCGTCGCCGCCACGATCGCCTCGGCCGGCGTCAGGCCGGCCGACACCATATGTTCGAGCTCGATGTGCTCCGTCCAGCCGAAGAGTCCGCCGGCGCTCTGGCCACCGACGTCGGTCCCGAGCGCAAGCCGGACGCCGGCGCGATTCAGCGCGGCGACATTCCGCGCGATCCTTTCCCAGTCGGCGCGCGCCGCCGCTGCCGACTGTGGCGTGCGGCGGGACAGCGTCTCCTTCACCTGTTCGATCACCGCGGCGGAGACCGTGTCGCGCAGGGCCGGCTCGGCGAGCCACCGAGGCTCGGCAGTGTAGATATTGAGCCTCGGCGCAAAGAGCGTCAGCGTGAAGAAGACCTGCGGCCGTTCCTTCAGCAGTCCAAGCAGCTCGTCGTCCACGTCGCGATCACGGACAGGATGAAGGAACCCATCGACGCCCGTCCGAAGAAGACTCTTCGCATCGTCGAGCGTCGCGATGTGCGCGAACACGCGCAGCTGATGCTTGTGCGCCTCGTCGATGATGGCGCGATACAAGACGGGGCTCAGCTTCGGCACCGTGCCGTTGCGGTCGTCGACCCAGATCTTGACGAAGTCGACGTTCTTCGCCGCCAGTTCCCGGACGTCTTGTCTGGCCTCGCGCTCGCTGGAGACGCCATATGGCGCATCGCGCATCGGCGGATTCGGACCGGCATCGGGCGGAGCGAGGCCGCGCCATGCCGTCCGAACGACCGCGCCTGGATGCGGATCGTCGCGCAGCCGAAGCGTGAAGTCGCCGCGATCGGTGCCCGCGCTGCCGACGGCCGCAACGCCGAAGTAGGCGAAACGATTCAGCTCGTCGACGATCGTGTCGCGGCTGAAGTTCTCGGCACGGAACGTCGCACCGCGTCGGTAACCAAGATGCGTGTGGATGTCCACGAGCGCCGGCATCACGGTCTTGCCGCTCAGGTCCACCCGCCGAAAGCCGGTCGGCGTCTTCAACTCTCCCTGCCGGCCCACGCGCACGAACGTATCGCCTTGCACGATGAACGCCGATCGTTCGATGGCGGCACTGCCGTCACCGGTGATCAAACGCGCGCCGTCGAACAGCACGGCCGGCGCGTCGCGACGCGGTGACTGACCGACCATCGAGACGGTCAGCGAGACGACGCACGCGGCGGTCGCAGTCAGCATCTTCAGGGCAGGATCTCCCAGCGTCCACTCATCCACTCTTGGTGCCGAGGGCGGGAATCGAACCCGCACGCCGCTTGCGCGGCCCAGGATTTTAAGTCCTGTGCGTCTGCCAGTTCCGCCACCCCGGCATGTCGTTCAGTGGGTGGAACTTAGAGATTCTACAGGAAGGCCTGATCGGACGATGTTGAAAGGGTCTTGAAAGGCTGTCCATCGTCGAGCCGCGCGACCGCCGCCTCGAGACTCTTGTCGCTTCCCTCCCGACATCGCTAACCGGACGTCCGGTGGCGACGGATGAAATGATTATGGAGAGTGCTCAGACGTACGCGATTTCAGATCGAGAGCTGTGGCGCCGCCAATGCTCGTCGCTGCGCTCCGACTGCTCATGCGGTCTTGAGCATCGACGGCGCTTCCGCGCAGCGGAGATGTGGCGCTCACGTGATCGCCTTGGTGTCGATGTCCGACAACCGCACTGCGAACATGTTTGCTCGCCGGAACTTCAGAGCGTAGGAACGTTGCGGTAGACTCCGACAGTCAGTCTCTTCTGTCGCTTCGGTCCCGCGAGATGCGCGCCGTGCCGTTGTTGCGGTCGTTTGCCTGAGGTGCGCTGTGAAGAAGCGGGTCATTTCGGCGGGTTTAACAATCGCTGGCGGGTTGGCGATCGCCGCCGCTTGTAGTCGACCGCAAGCTGAGTCGGGCTCGGCGAAGGTCGACAAGCTCTTCGCGCAATGGGACAGGCCAGGTTCTCCAGGTTGCGCGCTTGGCGTGAGCCGAAATGGTGTGCCGCTTTACGAGCACGGGTACGGCGTCGCCAATCTCGAACTAGGCATTCCAATTACACCATCGTCGGTTTTTGGCGCCGCCTCGATTTCGAAGCAATTCAAAACAGATTCCGGCTTCCAGGTGGCATCAATGCGCTGGAGTTTGTTCCGGCGACCGGCGTTCGGGCGCACGGGTGTCATATTGTCGACAACGCGGGCAAGCAGTTAGATGTACTGGAGCTGGTGACGTTCGAACCGTCGACGATCGACCTGCGCTCGTCAGTCGGCGAGTACCGCAGTCTGGAGATCGATGTCACGTACACGGTTGCACTAGAAGGTTCCGGCCTAGCCGTGAGACCTCCTGGCAGGGCGCACATCGTTCTGCAGCCTGTCGCGAAGGACGTGTTCGCGGGCGATTCGGTCGGCACAGTGAAGTTCTTGCGCGACGCGCGAGGCGCTGTGTCGGGATTCACAGTGAATCGAGACAAAGCGCGAGGCATTCGCTTCGATCGGGTCAAGCCAGCTGGCTAGAGTTCGTGAAGATCGCGTCGATCGTCGCTACGCACTGCGCGATCGCATTGGCTCGGACTCGAGTTGCACGATGGCGAGCAAGGCGTGAGTTACGATGGATGACGTGGTCAACGGCGCCGGTCGAATCGAGTCGATCAACGTTTCACGTGGTGGAGTGCCGAAGATGCCGGTCTTCGAGGCGCTCGTGACCGTCGGCGGCATCGACGGCGACCGTCAGCGCGATCCGCGGTTTCACGGCGGACCCGAACGCGCCGTCGTGCTGTTCTCGCTCGACGTGATTCGCGCGCTGCAGCGTGAGGGCCATCCGATCGACATCGGAACGACCGGCGAGAATCTGACTGTCTCGGGCATCGACTGGGCGGCCATTTCGCCCGGCGTGGAGCTAGAGATCGGCGGCGCGCGCCTTGTCATCACCAAGTACGCGAGTCCGTGCGAGAAGATCTGTCGCTCGTTTCTCGATGATGACTTCACGCGGATTTCGCAGAAGCTGCACGCCGGCTGGAGCCGCCTCTGCGCTCGCGTCGTTACCGAGGGCATCGTGCGCGCCGGCGACCGGGTGGAGCTCATCGAGGCAAACTCGAATCCCCAATCGCTCGTGGCTAATCGCTAATCACTCAACCCAGTCCCCACTCACGTCCTCGAGGACACCGCCGCACCGTACAGACAGGAACTCTGCAAAATCGATTGTTCAATATGGCGGCAGTGAGCAATTTCTGCCGCCGTGCGGAACGCGATCAACAATGGAGCGTCGCGCAATGACACACACATTGATTTTCATTTCTCTCGCCGCGCTCGGCGCGTACGCGATGGAGATTCCGCGACTCGATCTTCGCCGCGATCCGTGCGGATCATGATCGAGCTCGATCGATTAGCTCCGCCCATCTCATCTGGGACGTCGTTAATACAATACCGGTTACCAGCCCGTCACGCTGAGGAAGCTCATCGTTCACGGACGGAATGGCGCGAACGGACGACACGGTTCCGCTCGGCTTACCGGAAACGCTGTGCTACGACCAGCGAATCCGCGTGGCGATTGACGCCGACTGGGCGCTGCTGTCAGCCCGCTCGATCGTCGCCGTCGACGATGCAGGCATCGAGTACCGGCGCCGGACCGTCAGCTCGATGTCATGCAGGACCATCTCCGGCAGCTGATCGACCGACGTGCGTATTCAGGCCGCGGTTCGCCCCGTGATTTCCTCTTCGGCGTCCTGGGGCTCGGCTTCTTCATGCTCATGTGGGTCATCGGGACGGGCTGATACTGCTCGGCTCGGAGCGTTGAAGACGCACGGGTGCTGCTCGGTATCGTTTCTGCTTCGGCAATCGTGATTGTCAAAGGAGAGGAGCGCCTGATGAGTCTACTCGCGACGACCCTTCTGCTTGCGTTCGCCACGCAAGCGCAGCCGCCTCAGACCAAGCCAGCTTCGACTCCCGCTTCAGTTGTCGCCATCGGTTGCCTGCAATCGGCGACGGCCAACGGCCAAGAGCAATTCACGCTCACGATGAAGGATACGAACGCCGCGGCGGGCGAGGTGAAGACAATCACCTACACGCTTTCGGCAACGGCGGCCGTCGATCTCAAGTCGCACATCGGACAACGCGTCGAAGTGACCGGCACGGAGGCGGGCCCGCCCGTTACCGCCGAAACCGATACGACACGGACCAGCACGCCTGCCGGAACGAGCGGAAGGACGCCGAAGGTCGAGACGCGGACGCGCACCGATATCGAAGCGCGTCAGCTGAAGGTGACGGCGATCAAGATGCTGACCGCAGATTGCCGCGTGCCTTAGCGAAGCGTGTAGGGATTCGGGATATAGGGATTAGGGATCGGGTCAGGGATCAGGAGGCCAGATGGTCGACGTCCGTCGCAATGACAAGCCGATGAAAAAGGACCAGAAGGGACCGCGCGAGGTGATCGACGAAACGAACGAGCAGATCCGCTCGAGCGGCACCAAACCGCGCATCGAAAACCCGAACCGGGATCGCGCGCGAGGCGATTGGGATCGCACCGGGGATCATCACGACGAGGACGTTTCTGATTAATGAACGGTCGGCGACGAAGGCGCGCCTGAAGCCACAAGCACTCGGGCGATCATGGCTTCGAGCGCGCCTTTGTCGATCTCGAATGGACCGGCGACCGCAGCGCCCATCGTGATCTCGATTGCGATCACCACGCCGCCATGCTCGTACGGATTCACTATCCAACTCAGTCCTCTGAGGGAGATCCCTCGATCGGCTTCGCCGGGACGCTTCTTCCGATCCATCGCGCGTAGCATTCCTTCGAGCAGCGCCCGCACATCGTCGTCGGTCCACGCTCCGGGCTGACGCGCGACATCGTCGATCGATTCGGTCGTCGCGAAATCGGTGCCTCGAAGCCAGACGTCGACCGACACCCTCATGCGGTCGCCCTCAGCTGCTCGTGCAGCGCGTCGACGGTGGTCACCGGCTGTCGACAGGTAAAGCGCTGGCAGACGTACGCGGCGGCGGCGCCGTCGATCGGCCGCATCGACGCAATGAACGGCAGGCTGCCGGCCAGCGGGCGTTGTCTCTCGGCCGACACGCGCAGCACGATCGCGAACGGCAGATATTCGCGCGCGACCGCGCGCGCGAGGGCCTCGCCGCCGCTCGTCTGCCCGGCTCCGGCCGGCGGATCGACGATGACGATTTGCTGAACGCCGGCCGTGTGGGTCGACAACGCGGCCGCCATCATCGGAACCGCGCGGCCGGCCTGCTCCAGCCGCGTCGCGAAGTACCGCAGCGTGCGTTCGATCCGATCGGGCCAGGCGGGGTTCTCGACGAGGTGCGACAGCAGCAGCAGGTTCAGCACCGAGACGGAACTCGGCGTCGGCTCCGCGCCGTCGTAGTCCTCCTTCATGCGCAGCAGAACGCTCGGGTCCTGGCCGGTTGTGCTGAACCATCCGCCCGCGGCATCGTCCCAGAACAACTCGTCCTGCCGCTGTTGCAGGGCGATCGCCCATTCCAGCCAGATCGGATCCGCGTCCGCCTGAAAGAGCTCGAGCAGGCCGAAGATCAAGTAGGCATAGTCTTCCGCGTATGCGTCGATTTCGGCATGGCCGCCGCGGTACCGGCGCAGCAGCGTGCGCGAATCGGCGCGCCACATCCGTTCGCGGATGAAGGCGGCGGCACGCCGCGCGGTCTGGCGGTACGATTCGGCGTCGAGCACGCGGGCCACGCGGGCGAACGCGGCGATCATCAGCCCGTTCCAGGCGGTCAGAATCTTGTCGTCGCGCTCGGGGCGCGGCCGCTTCATCCGCGCGAGAAACATCTTCACCCTCGTCTCGTTGAGAATGGTAATGATCTCGTCGCGCGTCTTTCCCGTCTGAAGCGTGATGTCGTCGATGCCCCGGGCGACGTACAGAATGTTCTTGCCGGTGAATTCCTGCTGCGGATCCTGCGGTGCGTTGCCGCCCGATTCGATGCCGTGCCGCATCTTCACGATCGCCGCGTCGTCGCCGAGCAGCGCGTCGACTTCGTCGGCGCGCCAGAGATAAAACGCGCCCTCGCGTTTGTGGGGCCCGCCGTCCGCCGATTGGTCGGGTGCGGTGTCGAGGCTGTCCGCGTCTTCCGCAGAATAGAATCCGCCATCGGGATCGGTCATCTCGCGCCCGACGTACGCCAGCGTGTCCTCCGCAACTTCCACGTAGAACGGATCGCCGGAGAGCTGCGCCGCCTCCGCGTAGGCGAGCGCGAGCTGCGCCTGGTCGTACAACATCTTCTCGAAGTGCGGCACGCGCCAGGTCGCGTCGACCGAATAGCGATGGAAGCCGCCGCCGATGTGATCGCGCATGCCGCCAAAGGCCATCACACGCAGCGTCCGCAGCGCCATGTCGCGCGCGTCGCCGTTGCCCGTTCGTGCGTGCTCGCGCATCAGGAAGAGGAGCTCCGACGGACGTGGAAATTTCGGCGCGTCGCCGAAACCACCGTACCGCTCGTCGAATCCCTCACGGAACTGCTGCAGGGTGCGTTGCAGCGCCTCCGCGCCCGGCGGCGTCCACGCCGGAGCGGTCCGCTCCATCGCGCGCAGCTGCGCCGTCAGCGATTCGGCCGACTGCTCGACCTTCGCACGTTCCGCCCGCCAGACGCGCGCAATCTCGCCGAGGATGTCGACGAATCCCGGCCGCCCCCATCGCGACGTCGGCGGGAAATAGGTGCCGCCGTAAAACGGCTTCAGGTCCGGCGTCAGCCACACGCTCATCGGCCAACCACCAGAACCGGTTGTCGCCTGAACGAACGTCATGTACACGCGGTCGACGTCGGGGCGCTCTTCACGATCGACCTTGATCGAAACGAAGTGCTCGTTCAGTATCGCCGCCACGTCGGCGCTCTCGAACGATTCGTGCGCCATGACGTGACACCAGTGGCACGTCGAGTACCCGATCGAGAGGAAGATCGGTTTGTCCTCGGACCGCGCCCTTGCGAACGCGTCGTCGCCCCATTCGAACCACTCGACCGGATTGCCGGCGTGTTGAAGAAGGTACGGACTGCGCGCCGCCGCGAGACGATTCATCCACCAATTATGTAATAATCGCGGCATGAACGATTCTTCGGCGCTCGCCGGCAAACGAATCGCGATGCTCGTTGAGGAGGGCTTCGAGGACCGTGAGCTGACGGGCCCGCTCGACGTGCTGCGGGCGGCGGGCGCAGTCGTCACGCTCGTCGGTCCCGCAGCCGGAACCGAATTTCGCGGGAAGCGCGGCCAGGCGGTCGTCATGGCCGACGTCGCAGCCGGCGCGGCCAAGATGGACGATTTCGACGCGCTCGTCATCCCCGGCGGCCACGCGCCCGACAGGATGCGCATGCGCCACGCCATGGTCGACCTCGCGCGGCAAGCGATGGACGCCGGCAAGCCGGTCGCGGCGATCTGCCACGGACCTCAGGTGCTCATCTCGGCGAACGTGCTTCGCGGGCGGACGCTCACCTGCTGGCCGTCGATCGCCATCGACGTCAAGAATGCTGGTGGGCTTTACGTCGACAAACCGGTCGTCGAAGACGGCAACCTCATCACCTCGCGCAAGCCGGACGACGTTCCGATGTTCAGCGAGGCGATCATCCGCGCGCTGTCGCGGGTTCACGCGTAACTGCGCTCACGTTCTCGGCGCCGGCGCGGCCGGTACTTCCTCGGGCCTGCCGCGCCTCAGGCGCGCGTACGCGGCGGTGAACTCCACACCGTACAGAAGAATGACCGCCTGCACGTAAACCCAGGCGAGGAACACGACGACCGCGGCAACGGATCCATTGACGCGCGTAAAGCGAGACATGTCGCGCATGTACCAGGAAAATCCTTCGAGCGCGCCTTTCCAGAGCAGGCCCGTCACCAGCGCCCCAATCCAGACGTCGCGGAACCGTACCTTCGCATTCGGCACGAAGTAATAGACGAATCCGACGACGAGAATGAAGAGCAGCGTCGTTGCGTAGCGCACGGCGAAGCTGCGCAGGATGGCAAGGCCGGGAAACCGTGCCAGCACGCCGGCGAACCACGTCGCCCCCACGATCTGCGACGCGCTCACCAGCAGCAGCGCGACGATGAGGATGAGTCCGGCGACGAGCAGCATGAGAAACGAAAAGAGCTTGTGCTTCCAGAAGCTGCGCTGCTTCTCGACGCCCCACGCGTAGTTGACGGCCGTGCTGATGGCGCCGAACACACCGAGCGCGCCCCAGACGAGCGCGATCGTGCCCGCGACACCGAACGTCGTCGCGTGAGCGTTGAACGCGTCGAGCTGGCTCGTGACGAATTCGAACTGCGATGGAAAATACCGCAGCACGAACTCGAGAACGGTGTTGCGATCCTGCTCGTCAGCGGTCACGCGTCCGAGTAGTGCAAAGGCGAGGAGAAAAAATGGGAACAGCGATAGCAGCGCATAGTAGGCGATTGACGCCGCGTACGTCAGGTTATCGCTGTGGTAGAACCCTTGGAAACCGCGCCATGCCGATTGCGCAGTGAGGCGAAGAATATCGCGCGTCCGCCGGCCGATTCCGCGAGCCAGCGCGACGCTCTCGCCGCCGGTCACGGCGCCATTATGTCAGGCCGCTCGCGCCGACTCCACCCACGCCGTGCGAATCTGACTGGCGAGATACACGGGCACGCTGGCGCCCAGCCACACGCGCGTTGCGCGCAGCACGAATCGCCGGAGCGGCGGCGTCGTGATGATCACGTACGCCGCCGCGACACCTGCCGTCGCGAGCGCGATGTTCGCTACGGTGCGTGCCCCGCTGTCGGTCACGCGTCAGCCCCGGCGAGTGCTGCCCGACGAACTGGTCGAACCGGTTCCGGTCGATCCGCCCGTGCCGCCCGGGCGCGTGTGCTCCGACGAGCTGCTGCGCATGCTGTCCGACCCGCTCGCGTAGCTCGATCCCGTCGACCCGATGCCGCTGCTGCTTCCTGAACTGCCCGCGCCCGTTGTTGCCGTCGATCCCCCGCCGGAGATGCTGGTGGCTGCGTCGCGCACGTACCGCTGCGCTTCGTCGACGCCGCGCGACGCGGCGTCGCGCGCCTTGTCGTACACCTCGCGACCGCGATCAGCCCAGTCGCCCGCCGCTTCCGTCGCGCGGCGATAGCCTTCCGACGCGGTATTGGCGAGATTCCCCGCCTGCTCGGACAGCTGGTTCCGCAGTTCGGATCCGGACTTGGGGGCGAAGAGCATGCCCAGGCCTGCGCCGAGCACCGTGCCGGTGAGCAGTCCCATCACGAAACTGCCGCCGCCGCCACCTTCGTTGTCGAACCGATCGTATCCGTCTGCCATGTTCTGCCTCCTAAGTCTGGCTTTCGTGGGGTTGGTGGTGAGGGCCCGCGTGAAGCATCGACTCGATCGCGACGCGCAGCCCGCGGATGAAGCCGACGACGCGGCTCGTCTTCGCGCGGACGTTGGATCGCACGCGATCGGCCGTGTCGTCGACGCGATCCATTGTCGTGCGGATGGCGTGATCGACGCGCTCGGTCTCTTCCTTGACCTTGGTCGTCACGCCTTTCACGTCCTCGAGGATCGCGTTGACGCGCGCCATCGCCGGCGCGATCTGGCGTGTTTCGAGCCCGTTGATCAAATCCATCACGCGACGATAGACGATGACGCCGGCGACGCCGATGCCGACGAGCAGCAACGCTTCGAGCACGCTGACGGCCGCCATGATGCCGAGCAGCAGATTAGTCGTCCCCAATTCCCCTGACATCACATGCTCCTCAGAACGGCGACGTCTGACGCGTCCCTGGATAGCGTGGCGGCTGCTGACCAGCTTCGCCGAGCGCTTCGTTCAGTAGTTTCCACCCTTCGTTGGCCACGCCTGCGGCCTTCTGGACGGTCGCCCGGAAGCTGATCAACTCGCGCGCGATGTCGTCGAGCGCCGGCTCGATCTGACGCCGGAGCGCTCGTCCGCGATCGGTGAAGAACAGATAGCCGGCCGCTCCTCCAATCACCGCGCCTGCCGCGGTTGCCGCCAACGTTCGGTTGTCCATCACGCGATGCCTCCTCTTGTCCAAGAAACAAAGAGGTTCAAGTTATGTGCCACGGAGCCATATACACGAGGGCCTGAGAAATCAGCTCATCGCGAACGCGCGAGCCCGTCAGCTTTCAAGACGGTTCACTGAAACGTGCGCTTCCCCAAGTACACCGCGAGCGCGACTCCATCCCACGCGCCCACGCGTCGTTGTTCGGGCTGCCGGTGGCGTCGACACCCGAGCAATCAATCTGTCACCTGCTGATTGAGCGAAAACCTGCCGATGAGGTAATCGCGCGCGGTCGTTGATCAACTGTTTCGCGTCGTCGACTGCTGTCGCCGACCGACTGGACGCATGCGGCACCTCGTCGGACAGTAAATCGATCGTGTCGTACTGTCGTGGAGGCGACGCTCGAGCCGAGCCGTTATGTCTTCACTGCTCGAACTTTTATGTCGTCGCCGCTGATGTCGGCGTGGAGGTTGACGGCGCCCGAGCGGACTTGCCGGCGTCGCGGATGTCGTGCTTCTTCATCTTGCTGTAGAGCGTCGGTCGGTACAGTCCGAGGATCTGCGCCGCTTCCTGCTTGTTCCAGTTCGTCCGCTGCAGCGTCTGGAGAATCGCCATCTTCTCGATCTCGGCGAGCGTACGATGCGGTGGAATCACGAAATCGGTCGCGCTGGTCGACTCCTCACGAATCGATTCCGGCAGATCGGTGACGGCGATCTCGCTGCCCTTCGCCACCAGCACCGCCCGCTCAATCGCGTTCTCGAGCTCGCGCACGTTGCCCGGCCAGCGGTTGCGGATCAGCAGATGGTAAACCGACGGGGCGAGCGTCTTGACGTTCTTTTGATAGCGCTGCCTGAACTTGTCGAGGAAGTAATCGCACAGCAGCGGGATGTCCTCGGTGCGCTCACGCAGCGGCGGCACGCGCAGGGTGATCGTGTTGATGCGAAAGTAGAGATCCTCTCGCAGGCGCCCCTCGCGAAGCGCCGCGTCGAGATCGATGTTCGTGGCGCAGATCAAACGAAAGTCGACGTGGACGATCCGGTCGCTCCCGATCGGGCGGTACTCGCGCTCCTGCAGCACCCGCAACAGCTTCGTCTGGAGGTACGGCGGCATCTCGCCGATTTCGTCGAGCAGCAGCGAGCCGCCCTCGGCCATCTCGAAGAGTCCCTCCTTGTCCATCGTCGCGCCGGTGAACGCGCCTTTCTTGTAGCCGAACAGCTCCGACTCGATGAGGTCCTTCGGAATCGCTGCGCAATTGATCTTGATGAACGGACCCTTCGACCGCTTGCTGTTGTAGTGAATCGCGTTCGCGATCAGCTCCTTGCCGGTGCCGTTCTCGCCCTGAATGAGGATGTTGGCTTCGCTGGCGGCCACGCTTTCGATCAGCTCGAAGAGCTCCTGCATCTTCTTGCTCTTGCCGATCACGTTCTGAAACTTGTAGCGGTCCTGCAGCTTCTGCTTCAACTGCTCGTTCTCATCGATCAACGTCTTCTGCTTGATCGCTTTTTCCAGTTTGTCGAGCAGGCGCTCGGCGTCGACCGGCTTTTCGAGGAAGTCGAAGGCGCCGGCCTTCACCGCCTCGACCGACCGCGGAATATTGCCCTGGCCGGTGATGACAATCACTTCGGCCTCTCCATCGATCTGCTTGAACTTGCGGACGAGCTCGATGCCGTCGACATCGGGAAGGATCATGTCGGTCACGACGGCATCCGGGCGCCATGTCTTGAACAGCTCTTCGCCGCGCGTCCCAATCAGAGCGGTCCGGACTTCATAGCCGGCATGTTCGAGCAGAATCTTCAGCCACTCGGTCATTGCCGGCTCATCGTCTATCGCGAGCACGCGCTTTTTCCGTTTGAGACTCATAACCCTCAAAGTGTAGGGAAATAGCGCAACAAGTCAATACACAATTGCGGTTACCGTCAATAAATAATACATGAGCTAAGCACTATCTCCGCTCCGTCTCTGCATTTGCAAGGACGAGCCTTGTTGCGCATGAGCCGCACGAGGGATTCTCGTTGCGACCCGTCGAATTGATTGGGTGGCGCGTATGACCATGAGCTCTTTTGGTGATCGAACGTTCCGAGGGGAATGACGATACGGCCGCCATCGGCAAGTTGATCCCTGAGCGATATGGACACACGCGGTGCGCCGCCGGCGCCGACGACAATGCCGTCACAAGGGGCACCGCGCGCGTAGCCGACGCTGCCGTCGCCGACGATGATTCTGCCCTTCTCCGATCGCGAGCGCGCGATCATCGTACGCGAAGCGCACGAGATCGCGCCGCGCGAAGGCATCGCGTGGCACGCGCCGCATCGCGTCGGAGAACGTGCGTCTCGCGAACGCCGCGCGCGACGAGCTGCTCGTCGATCCATGACATAATCGGCGCGTATGTCCGACCCGCCCGTTCGGCCGCCCGCCTCCGCTTCAGTCAAGGCGAATGAAGTGAACGTCGCTGCGCCAGGCCAGGACAAGATGCTATGCGAGCGGTGCGGCGCTGAAATGTACCGCATGCACGCCGTCTGGCGCTGCCCGCGCTGCGGGTTCAAGACCGACTGCTGCGGATGGTGATGTGGTCGGATGATCACGCTTGACACTCACCTCGATCCGACCGATGCCACGTTCACCAGCAACCGCAGACGGATGGAACAGCTCGTTGCCGAGCTCCGCGAGCGTCTGAGCCGCGCGCGCGAGGGCGGCGGCGCCAAGTACCTCGATCGTCACCGCGAACAGGGTAAGCTGCCGGTGCGCGATCGCATCGCCCGGCTCCTCGATCGAGGGTCGCCGTTTCTCGAGCTCTCTCCTCTCGCGGCGTTCGGCATGTACGACGACGAGGCGCCGGCGGCGGGTCTCCTGACCGGCATCGGCCGGATCTCTGGACGCGAGGTGATGATCGTCGCCAACGATGCGACGGTAAAGGGAGGCACCTATCTCCCGATCACGGTGAAAAAGCATCTGCGCGCGCAGGATATCGCTCTGCAGAATCGTCTTCCGTGCGTGTACCTGGTCGATTCGGGCGGCGCGTTTCTTCCGCTTCAGGCGGAGGTGTTTCCCGACCGCGATCACTTCGGCCGCATCTTCTTCAATCAGGCGCGCATGTCGGCCGAGTGCGTGCCGCAAATCGCCGCGGTCATGGGATCGTGCACGGCCGGAGGCGCCTACGTGCCGGCGATGTCGGACGAAACGATCATCGTCAAGGGGACCGGCACGATCTTCCTGGGCGGTCCGCCGCTGGTGAAAGCAGCGACCGGCGAGGAAGTCACCGCGGAAGAACTCGGCGGCGCCGACGTGCACACGCGTCTTTCCGGCGTCGCCGATTACTTCGCTGAAGACGACGATCATGCGCTGGAGCTCTGTCGAACGGTCATTTCGACGCTGCACAGTACCAAGCACCTGCCCGCGGACATGACGACGCCGGAAGAGCCACGCTACGATCCCGCCGAAATCTATGGCGTCGTCAACGCCGACATTCGCAAACCGTACGACGTCCGCGAGATCGTAGCGCGCCTCGTCGACGGCTCGCGCTTCGACGAGTTCAAGGAGCGCTACGGGGCGACGCTCGTCACCGGCTTCGCGCGCCTTCACGGGTTTCTCATCGGCCTGATCGCCAACAACGGTGTCCTCTTCTCGGAATCGGCGCTGAAGGCGACGCACTTCATCGAGCTCTGCAATCTGCGCGGCGTCCCGCTCATCTTCCTGCAGAACATCACCGGGTTCATCGTCGGCAGCAAGTACGAGCGCGCGGGGATCGCGAAGGACGGCGCGAAGATGGTGCACGCTGTGGCGAATTCGGTCGTGCCCAAGTTCACGGTCATCATCGGCGGATCGTTCGGCGCGGGCAATTACGGCATGTGCGGCCGCGCGTACGAGCCGCGGCTGCTGTGGATGTGGCCCAACGCGCGAATTTCGGTCATGGGTGCGCAGCAGGCGGCATCGGTGTTGACGACTGTGAAGCGGGACCAGCTCGCGCGCGAAGGCAAACCGTTCTCGCAGGAGGAAGAAGACGCCATCGCCGGACCGATTCTGGACAAGTACGAGCTCGAAGGTTCGCCCTACTACTCCACCGCGCGGCTGTGGGACGACGGCATTCTCGATCCTGCGGAGACGAGGCAGGCGCTCGCGCTCGGGTTGTCGATGGCGTACAACGCGCCCCTGCCTGAAGCTAGATTCGGAGTGTTTCGGATGTAGGCACGAAAATGATTTCGTGCGTTTCGTGGTTCAACGATGCCGTACACGTTCTTGGACAGGCGTCGCGAAGGTCCGGTCGAATACCTCACCCTGAACAGACCCGACGTTCGCAACGCCTTCAACGAACAGGTGATCGCCGAGTTGAGCGCGTGGGCAGCCGACGCACGCGCCGCAGCGGAACGCCGTGAGGTCCGCGCCGCGGTTCTGGCCGGCGCGGGGAGAACGTTTTCGGCCGGCGCCGACGTGACCTGGATGGCGAAGACGGTTCACTACACTGAAGAAGAGAACCTGCGCGATGCGACCGCCATGTCGCGCATGTTTGCGGCGCTCGACAGTCTTCCAGTTCCGCTCATTGGTCGCATCGCAGGCGCTGCGCTCGGCGGCGGCGCCGGACTCGCGGCCGTGTGCGACATCGTGGTGGCCGCAGACGATGCGGTGTTCGGCTTCACGGAGGTCAAGCTCGGTATCCTGCCCGCCGTGATCTCGCCGTTTGCGCTCGCGAAAATCGGACGCTCCGCCGCGCGCGAGCTGTTTCTCACAGGAGCCCGCTTTTCAGCCGCGCGCGCCAAGGAGATCGGTCTCGTTCACACGATCGTTCCGGCTGCCGACCTCGATGCGACGGTCGCGGGTTACGTGAACGAGATTCTGGGCGCCGGACCCCAGGCGGTCGCCGCTGCGAAAGCGCTCATTCCAGCGGTCTGGGGCCGTCCGCTCGACGATGCCACGTCGGTCACCACGAAGGCCATCGCCGCGAGGCGCGTCTCGCCTGAAGGCCAGGAGGGCTTGAACGCCTTCCTCGGGAAACGAAAACCATCCTGGGGCGTCTGATGGTGCGTCGCGTCCTGGTCGCCAACCGCGGCGAAATTGCGTTGCGGATCATTCGCGCTTGCCGGGAGCTCGCCGTCGAGAGCGTCGCCGTTTTCTCGGATGCCGATCGACATGCGCCGCACGTGCTCGCGGCCGATCGCGCCGTGCACGTCGGCGCCGCGCCAGCTGTCGAAAGCTATCTCGCGATTGAGCGCATCCTCGATGCCGCGCGCGCCTCCGGCGCGGACGCCGTGCATCCCGGCTACGGTTTCCTGTCCGAGAGTGCCACCTTCGCAGACGCCTGCCGGCGCGCCGGCCTGATATTCGTCGGCCCACCGGCCGACGCCATCGGACGCATGGGGTCGAAGATCGAAGCGCGGCGCGTGGCTGCCGGCGCGGGCGCGCCGATCGTTCCGGGCGAAACGCCCTCCGACCAGTCCGATCGCGCCGTGCGCGCGGCGATCGAACGCGTCGGGCTGCCCGCGCTCGTCAAGGCATCAGCAGGCGGCGGCGGAAAAGGGATGCGGCGGGTCGGCGACGTGCGCGACATCGACGAGGCGATTCAGGCCGCGCGTCGAGAAGCGAGGGCCGCATTTGGCGACGGCATGCTCTATGTCGAACGACTGGTCGAGAGACCGCACCACGTCGAAGTCCAGATCTTCGCCGACGGCTACGGCCACGCCGTGCACCTGTTCGAACGCGAATGCTCCCTGCAACGGCGCCATCAGAAAATCATCGAAGAAACGCCGTCGCCGCTTTTGAATCCGGCATTGCGCGCACGAATGACGTCGGCGGCCGTCGCGATCGCGCGCGCCGCCGGTTATCGCAATGCCGGCACGATCGAATTCCTGGTCGAGGCGGATGCCGCCGCGTTCTATTTCCTCGAGATGAACACGCGCCTGCAGGTCGAGCACCCGATCACCGAACAGCTGACCGGCATTGATCTCGTGCGCGCGCAGCTTCTCGTCGCCTCGGGAGAGCCGCTGCCGTGGAGTCAGGACGACATTACCGCCCGCGGACATTCGATCGAGGCGCGCGTGTATGCGGAAGACCCCGGGCAGCGATTCCTTCCCCAGGCTGGACGGCTCCTCCGGTATCGCGAACCTCGCCGGCCGGGCGTGCGCGTCGACGCCGGAGTCGTCGAGGGCAGCGAAATCCCGGTGTACTACGACCCGATGATCGCAAAGGTGATTGCATCGGCGGAAACACGTGCGCTGGCGATCGCCCGGCTCGCGGCGGCGCTCCGTGAGTTTACGATCGAAGGCATTCGGACGAACATCCCGTTTCTCACGACGCTGCTCGATCTGCCGGCATTCCACGACGGATCCATCGACACGTCCTACATCGACCGCGAATGGGACGCGCTCGCTGCAACAATCTCGTACGCGCCGGCGTCGCGAGCGCCATCGACACCTGAAGTCGGACCGGCGATCGACAATTCGCAATCGGCGGTCTCTTTTGATCCCTGGGGCCCGTCTTCGCTCGTCCGAAGCGGTGCTCGAGCGTCGACGCCGCAAGCGGCGCCGCCTCCTGTGCGTCGGCAGCACACAACCAGCGCCCAAACGCTCGCCGCGCCCATGCCCGCGACGGTGATCAAGGTTCACGTCAAGGCCGGCGACGTAGTAAAGAAGGGTGACACGATCCTCGTGCTCGAAGCGATGAAGATGGAACTGCCGATTCGCGCGCCCGGCGATGCCCGCATTGCGGCCGTCTGTTGTCGTGAAGGCGATCTCGTTCAGGCGGACACTACGTTGGTTGAGTTGGCGTGACGCCGGCGCATGTGACCGTCGTCGAAGTCGGGCCCCGCGACGGGCTTCAGAACGAGCACGCCTCGATAACGACGCTCGACAAGATCGAGTTCGTGAATCGGTTGACCGATGCTGGCCTTCCCGTCGTCGAAGTGTCCGCGTTCGTCAGCCCGAAATGGGTACCGCAGATGGCCGACGCGGCGGAGGTGTTCGCCGGCATCCGCCGCCGCGAGGACACGCGGTACACCGCGCTCGTGCCAAATCTCGCGGGTCTCGATCGAGCGATGCGCGCCGGCGTCGCCGAAATCGCCGTCTTCGCCGCGTCGACCGAGACCTTCAGCCGCAAGAACATCAACCAGAGCATCGACGATTCGCTCGCGGCGTACCAAGACGTCTGCGACCGTGCGCTCGCCGCGGGCCTCCGTGTGCGCGGCTACCTATCGACCGCATTTGGCTGTCCGTTCGAGGGCGCAGTCGCGCCCGCACGAGTCGCCGAGGTGGCCGCGAGACTCGCGGATCTCGGCGTGTTCGAAGTTGCCGTCAGCGACACGATCGGCATCGCGCATCCGGGTCAGGTGCCACGTGTGCTCGATGCCGTGCTCGCTCGGCTGCCGGTCGCCAAGATCGCGCTTCATTTTCACGATACGCGCGGCACCGCGCTCGCTAACGTCATGGCCGCGCTGCCCTTCGGCGTCTCGACATTCGACGCCTCGGCTGGCGGACTCGGCGGCTGCCCGTACGCGCCGGGCGCCGCGGGCAATCTCGCGACCGACGACCTCATCTATCTACTGGACGGCTTGGGAATTGAAACCGGTGTGTCGCTGAAGAAGCTGAGCGAGGCGTCGGCATTCATCGGCCGGCGCCTCGGTCACCGGCTTCCCTCGCGCTACGCTCAGGCCGTGGCTTCCGACTTTTCGGGTTCCTGAAGAAGCTTCACGACCTCTTCGAACGGCATCATGTTGATCGCATCGTAATCGGGGGGACACCCGAACTCGCGTTGCTGCGGCGCCGTGGGATTGCCGAGCGTGACGCACAGTCCGCAGCCGATGCAGAGATCCGCGCGAACGGCGCATACCATCCGCCCGTCGCGATCCGGCTCTTCCACGATGCAGCCGGCCACGGGACACGCGGCCTGGCAAATCGAGCACGAAAACGCACCGAAACAGCGATCGGGATCGATGACCGCAATCGTCTTCGGGGCCTTCTTGCGCGGCCCGCTCATCATCTTGGTCCACATATCTGGACCGCGATTATAGCTGATTCATCTGAGCGGATGACCCGACGGGGGCTCGCCTACCTCCGGCATGCCGGCCCATAGCGTCGACGTGTCTTCCCACACCGTCGTCTCGGCGTTGGTGCCGAAGAATCGTATGTTGGTCGGTTCGGTCGGGTCCGCGGCGGCTCTGTAGCTGCGTCCGGCGAGACCACCTGCGAGGCCGTTGCACGTTGCCGGCGCGCCTGCATACGCAGTGGCGTCGAGCTGGATGATGTAGTTGCTCTTGACGACGGTTGCCGCGCTGCTCAAGTCGGGGCTGATGTACGCCTCGTTCGTTCCGGCCGGCGGAACCCCCAGCGTCGTGAGTGACGGTGCGTAGAACCCAAGACCGCACGACAGCGCGTATGACAGCTCGCCGCTGTTGATCGCGCGCATCGTGCTGATTGCGGACGCGGAGTTCGCCATCTGTTTGGCGAGCAGCATGCGCGGGATCGCAATGCTCGATAACAGACCGATGATTCCGCAAACGAACACGAGGTCGATCAGCGCAAATCCGTGCGCTTTCACAAGTCTCACGCCTGTATGTTCTCCAGAGGATCGCTGACACAATAGCAGAGGTCATGCCGGCTCGAACGCGGACACAATATCGTTGCACTTCAACGACTTACCACGCTGCGCGCGGCCGGCGGGCTGACACATTGCGTCAGTCCGCAGCCAGCCTGACAATTCTTGCCACTATGTTTTCGGTTGAAGACCCGCCCGGCTACAGATTAGCCGACGCGCATCAACCGCTCGCTGAGGCCGTCCACCAGCTGCTGATCGGTGTCTGGCAGGTCATGGAAAAAGCAGTTGATGGCTTCGACGATAACGCGCCATTGCGCGAGGCCGGTCACCGCGCTGAGGGCATTGAGGCGCGCTTTGAATTCGTGCGGCACTCGAACACTGAGTTGCGGATAGTCCTTGACCTTCTCTCCCTCTCTGGCGCCGGCAGGCGGTCGACCGGCGCGGCGTCGTCCTCTTTTATCGGGCATGGTCAGTGGCGCTGGTGACGCACGGCTGAGATGCGCGCACTCCGCTGCGCATCGGACTCGCGCGACGATGAATCAACACCAGCGAAAGCGTCATGGCGGCGCATTGTGCAAAGGAAGGTCCAGTCCGCAGAGCGTCACCCTGGCGTCCCGTAACGTCATGGTCTGAGACGCGCGACGCATCTCGAGCGTGAAAAATGGAGCGGCGATACGCGTGGCCGTCTGGCGTTCGGGTTGCATTGCGTCGAGAGCCGTGGCCGACACAACGCTTCCTGTTCCCGATCGCCGATCAAGCGAAACCAAGAGGGACCGCCGCAAGAACTCGCGCAGCGGCCGCCGGAAATCCGATCCGCACACCAACTGGCGCCGGATCGCGTGGGTGTTCGCCGTGTATGCGGCGTATCTGAGCATCCGCTCGTTGCCGTCGACGGTGAAAAGCTTCTTCAAGCGAGCGACGACGCCGGCCAACTAACGGGAGACATCCGGCGGATTCTCGCCCAGCGCCGTCGCCAGATCGATCTGGTGTTCCTGCTCCTGGCGTAGAATCTCGCGGATGTCCTCCGCGATCGCGTACTCGCCAATCGACTCGCATTCGCGCACGCGCTGGCGGTACGCCCGGATCGTATTGTTCTCATTGTCGAGATCCGCTCGCAGCATCATGCGCGCATCCTCGGACTGCACAACGGCCAGCGGCGTGGCCGTCGGCATGCCGCCGAGGTAGTCGATGTGCTTCGAGATCTTCAGCGCATGGCTTAATTCCTCGCCCGCGTGCTTCTCGAGCTCCTTCGCGATACTCATGTACTCGGCGCCTTTGAGCACTTGTGAATAGACGACGTAAGCGATGACCGCCTGATACTCGCGCGCGAGATCTTCATTCAGGCGCTCGATCAGCTTCTGGCGCGTAATCGTCGTCTCCTGCTGCGCGGTCTGATTCGGCACGTGATCCTCCTGTCGTATGTTGAAACTCGGCCGTCGGGTTGCGGACCTGATCTTGCAAAAGGGCTACCGGCAGACAAGGACTGAGTGAATGAAGACATACGCCCTGTTGCTGTCCGCTCTGCTTGCATCACAAACCGTCGTCACGCCGCCGGAAAACAAGTACACGCCTGCCCAGGATGTGGAGCTTGGACGCAAGGCAGCCGCGGAAGCGCGCCAGCAGCTGCCCCTCCTGCGGAACGACGCCGTGACGTCGTACGTCGAAAACCTCGGTCGTCGCCTCGTCAATGCGATTCCGCGCGACGTGCAACACCCGGAATTCAATTACACGTTCGAGGTGGTCAACGTCCGCGAGATCAACGCGTTCGCGCTTCCGGGCGGACCGATGTTCGTCAACCGCGGCATGATCGAGGCGGCCCACACCGAGGGTGAGGTCGTGGGCGTAATGGCGCACGAGTTGAGCCACGTGGTGCTGCGTCACGGCACGGCGCAGGCGACCAAGGCCACGCCGTACGAGATCGGTCAGGTCGCCGGAGCGATCTTCGGCGCGATCGTCGGCGGCACGTGGGGACGGGTCATCTCACAAGGCACGCAGTTCGGCCTCGGCGCGGCATTCCTTCGTTTCAGCCGCGAATTCGAGCACGATGCCGATATCGAGGGATCGCACATCATGGCCCGCGCCGGCTACGATCCGCGCGACATGGCCAACATGTTCAAGACGATCGAAAAGCAGGGCGGATCGGGCGGGCCGCAGTGGCTGAGCGATCATCCCAATCCCGGCAATCGCTCCGAGTACATCGCGAAGGAAGCGCAGCTGCTGCGGGTCGAGAACTCGATTCGCGACACGCGCGACTTCGCGCAGGTGCAGGCGAACCTCAAGCGGCTGCCGCGGGCGCCGACGACGGAGGAAGCGACGCGGAACAGTCAGCGGCCGGTCGGGACGAGCGGCGATACACGCATGCCGACGGGGCGTGTCGAGGTACCATCCTCCAGTTTCCGAACCTACGACGAAGGCAACCTGTTTCGTGTCAGCGTGCCGTCGAACTGGCGGGAGGTGCCCGGCAATAACAGCGTCACGTTCGCGCCCGATGGCGCGTACGGATCGTCGAACGGCCAGAGCGTGTTCACTCACGGCGTCGAGATCGGTGTCTCGCGCAACGAGACACACAATCTGCAACAGGCGACCGACGAGCTCATTCAATCGCTCGGACAGGGGAATCCGGCGCTGAGCCGTGCATCCGGGTACGACCGCATCACCATCGACGGCCGGCAGGGACTGCGCACCGTGTTGTCGAACACGTCGGAGGCGACCGGACAGCGCGAGGCGATCCAGCTGGCGACCACACAACTCGGCGACGGCACGCTGCTCTACACGATCGGCGTGGCGCCGGCCGACCAGTTCTCGTCCTACCGCAACGTGTTCGATCGCGTTCTCAGTTCCCTTCGGGCGTCGCGGTAACCGATCAACGCTGAGTCCGCCGAGACCGCACAATTAGAGGACCTTCTGAAACAATCTGCGGTCTTTGCGATCTCTGCGTTCGATACGACGCGAGAATCAGAATCGCAGCGCGAGACCAAGTGCGGCGCGCCAGAAGTCGACCGGCTGGCTGCTGAAGAGGTTGCCGAGCGTGATGTCCTGCAGCGTGTGCAGATGCCTGAGGTCGGCGCGAATGCCCACGCCGTGCGCCAGGAAGACGTTCACGCCGCCGCCCACGTCGTAGCCGAGCGCATTCTGATCGAGCGAAAGGCTGGACGAATCGAATTTCGCGTGTGGGCGGATGAGGCCGAGGCCCGCCAATGCATACGGCTGAATCGGTCCGGCCGGCACCACGACCATCAGATTGCTCATGACCGTCAGCACCGCGTTGTCGCCGCCTTCGGTTTTGCCGAAGAAGTTCGGCGCGTAGCCGATGTCTTCCTCGAAGCCGAAGATGCCGTGCCTCGAACCGAACGAGACTCCCCAATTCAGACGCTTCTCGTCGCAATTCGACAGGCTGATGCAATTCGCGGAATCGCCGCCGAAATTGAAGCCGACGAACGGCGTAAGAAATCCTTCCGCGTGAGCCGGCCGGTCCCACGTCATCATCGCCATGGTAAGGACGACAAACGCCGCAATCGATCGCGCGTGATCGTTCATGGACGTGATCGGTCGCGATGCAAGGGGCACACCGGAGAATGCCGGCGCCATCGGGCGCGCACCGCGCACGTTCCGATGGGCGCTGTATAAATCATTAACACCGCAAGCGTTGTATACACAGCAGAACGGCGACGTCCGCTTCAGATGCGCCAGCAAAGTTCATAGAAATGCACAACGACCGTTGTAAAATCGGCGCGTTTTCGGATCCATCACATCTTCCAACGAGTGCCGCTGACCCCAGGAATCCGCATCGCCGGTCGATTCGAGATCGTCGCTCCGATCGGCGCCGGCAGCATGGGCGAGGTCTACCAGGCACACGATCTGACGCTTCACCGGGACGTCGCGCTCAAGCTGCTCTCCCCTGCGCTGGCCACCTCTGAAGAGCATCTGGCGCGCTTCCAGCGCGAAGCCCGCGCCGCGTCGGGACTCAATCATCCGAATATCTGCACGATTTACGACATCGGCCAGGCCGCCGAAGCCGACGGACGCCCGTATCTCGTAATGGAACTGCTCCGCGGCTTCACGCTGTATGAAGGGCTCGCGAGCGGACCTCTTGCGGTCGGAACCGTCGTCAACATCGGCGTGCAGGTCGCCAATGCGCTCGACGCCGCGCATTCGGCGGGCATCGTCCACCGCGACATCAAGCCGGCGAACATCTTCATCACGACGCGCGGCGACGCGAAGCTGCTCGACTTCGGCCTTGCCGCGGTCGCCCAAGCCACCGAGGCGTCGGCGTCGCTCACCAATCCGGGCACCTCGGTCGGAACGGTTCTGTACATGTCGCCCGAGCAGGCGCTGGGCGATCCGCTCGACGCGCGGACCGACATCTTCTCGTTTGGCGTCGTCTTGTACGAAATGGTGACCGGGCGCCGCGCGTTCGAAGGACGGTCGACGACCGCGATCGTCGACGCGATTCTCCATTCGACGCCGTCGGGACTCGATGCCGCAGGCGCGATAACGATTCCGACAAGTCTCCGGCAGCTGATCGCGCGCATGCTCGACAAGAACAAGGATCGGCGTCCGGCGAGCGCCGCTGAAGTCGCGGTTCATCTGCGCGCGGTGCAGAGCGGGTCGATCGCCGGACGTGAATATGCTGCGGTAACCGAAGCCAGCACCGCGCGCACGAACGGCACGAACGATTTGCAGGTCGAATCGGACGTGTTTCAAGAGACGCCGGCGTACCTGCCGAGGATTGGCTCGTCCTCCGGCCTGACGCGGGCGTGCGAAAACATTCGAATGCGCGACGTCGGTCCGATGTCGCTCGGGCTATTGGTGCTCGCTGCGGCCCTGTATATCGGCTATTCGCGGTTTCACGGCGCCACGCCTTCGCTCACCGCGCGCGAACCACTGCTGCTGGCCGACTTCGTCAACACGACCCGCGAGCCGGTGTTCGACGGCGCGCTCAAGGATGCGCTCGAAATCCAGCTGCAGCAGTCGCCGTACGTGAACGTGCTGCCCGTCTCGCAGATACACGCGGCGCTGCGGCTGATGCAGAAGCCGGCGAGCGAACCGGTATCGCCCGAGGTCGCCCACGATCTCTGCCAGCGCGTCGGCGCCAAAGCCGTCCTGCTGGGATCGATTGCACCGCTCGACAGCGCGTACGTCGTGAAGCTGGAAGCGCAGGCGTGCGGATCGGGCGACGTCGTGGCGCGGCAGCAGGTGCAGGCGGCATCGAAAACCGACGTCCTGCCCAGCGTCGGATCCGCCGCCGCCCGATTGCGCGAGCAGCTCGGCGAATCGCTTGGATCGATTCAGCGTTTCAACGTGCCGGTTCAGCACGCGACGACGGCATCGCTCGAAGCGCTCAAGGCGTACAGCATGGGGCTCGACACGCGCAACCGTATCGGCGATGTGCAGGCGATCCCGCTGTTCGAACGCGCGCTCGCCCTGGACCCGAACTTCGCGCTGGCCGCCGCGCGTCTCGCGTCGATTTACACGAACCTCGCCGACCAGGCGAAAGCGCAGGAGTACATGAAGCGCGCCTTCGAGCGCAGCGAAGGGCTCAGCGAGCCCGAGCGCCTCTTCATCACCTCGTCGTATCACTTCATCGTCACCGGGCGCCTCGATCAGGTCGTCACGACCTATCAGCTGTGGATCAGCACGTATCCGCAGGACTGGATTCCGCACAACAACTTGTCGTCGGCCTACTCGCGGCTCAATCAACTCGACGCCGCGGTGCACGAAGCGCAGGCAGCCGTCCAGCTCGCGCCCAACATCGTCATCGGGTACCAGCAACTCGCGCATACGCTGCTCGTGGCCGACCGGTTGGACGAGGTGAAGGCGGTGCTCGCCGATGCCGCCACCCATTCGCTCGATTCGTCATACAACCGCGCAGTTGCCTACGACATCGCCTTTCTCGAACACGACACCGCACGCATGCAGGAGCAGCTGCGCGCATCGGCGTCGCGGGCCGACGGCTATCTGATTCTGACCGAAGCGGCACGCGCCGCGCTCGCCGCCGGCGAAATCGAGACGAGCCGCACTCTGTACGGCAAGGCTATTGAAGAGGCGCAGGAAGCGAAGATCATGGATTACACCGGCAGCCTTCTCGCGGAGCAGGCGATCGGCGACGGGCTGATCGGTGATGGCGCGCGCGGCGCGGAACGATTCCAGCGGGCACTCGTCACGAGCCACGGAATAGAGACCACGTGGTCCGCGGCGCTGGCGGCAGCGTTCGCCGGCCGCACCACCGACGCCGCGCGCCTCGCGTCCACGTATCAGCGGCTGGCGGTGCCGGCGGCCGATATCGTCAACGGCGTTATACCGATGCTCAATGCGGCCGTGGCGATCGCGAACGACAACCCGCGGAGCGCGATCGATTTGCTCGCCGGCGCCACCGCCTACGAGCGGTCAGTCGGAATCTGGATTCCGTACTTGCGTGGGCTCGCATTGGCCCGCGTCAACGATCACCGGCGGGCGGCGGCCGAATTCCGCAAGGTAATCGCGCGCCGCGGCAGTCAGCCCGCGAGCCTCCTGCACACGCTCGCCACGCTTCAGCTCGCGAGAGCGGTGCGTGCAGCCGGCGATACGGCCGCCGCGCGCCAGGCGTACACCGACTTCACGACCGCGTGGGCCCACGCCGACAGTGGCGTGCCGTTACTGGCCGAAGCGATGCGAGAAGCCTCTGCGCTGAAATGACCGCGCGCCACGACGTCGTGTTCGTCTCGATGCCGTTTGGTCCGCTGTTCTCGCCGTCGCTTGCCCTGAGCCTGCTGCAGCCGCAGGTACATGCGCGAGGCCTTGCGTGCCGCGTCGAATACTTCACGCTGGCCTACGCCGAGCGCGTCGGCCATTCGCTGTACTCCAAGATCCTCGCGGAGCATCGCGCGATGGCGCGCAGCTTCGTCGGCGAGTGGATTTTCTCGCACGCGCTTTTCGACTGGCCCGCCGGGCACGATCAGCGGTACCTGCGCGAAGTGCTGCGCAGGGCGCCTTCACACCTTGGATGGAATCAGAACAAGCCGCCTGGCGCGCGCGACATGGCAGCGCTCGAGGACGCCGTGGCGTCGGTATCGTCATTCGTCGACTGGTGCGCCGGCCGGATCGTCGATCTCGAACCGCGCCTGCTCGGCTTCACGAGCGTGTTCCAGCAGCATCTGGCGTCCCTCGCGCTCGCCAAACGCGTCAAGGCGCGCTTCCCCGGCGCGTTCGTCGTGATCGGCGGCGCGAACTGCGAAGCCGCGATGGGGATGGAAACGGTGCGCCAGTTTCCCTTCGTCGATGCCGTGGTCTCCGGCGAAGCCGATCGCGTGGTGGGCGACCTCGCGGCGCGCGTCGTTGCGGGCGATCCGATCGAGGGACTGCCCGGCGTGGTCACCCGAAAGACGCTCGCAGCGAGGGGCCTGGGCTGCGGCACGCCGACGGCGGTCGTCAACGACATTGACGTGCTGCCGTACCCCGATTACACCGACTACTTCGATCAGTTTGCGCGCAGCAGGTTCCGCGATCAGTGGCAGCCGAGCGTGTACGTCGAAACGTCGCGCGGCTGCTGGTGGGGCGAGCGGATGCACTGCACGTTCTGCGGCCTCAACGGCGAGACGATGACGTATCGCAGCAAATCGGCCGCGCGGGCACTCGACGAGCTGACGCACCTGGCGACCACTTACCCCGGCTGCGACATCCAGGTCGTCGACAACATTCTCGATCTCAAGTACTTCAGAACGCTGCTGCCGATGCTGGCCGAGCGGAAGCTGAAGGTCTCGCTGTTCTACGAGACGAAATCGAACCTCAAGAAAGATCAGGTCCGGCTGCTGCGCGACGCCGGCGTCACGATCATCCAGCCCGGCATCGAGAGCCTCAGCGACAACGTGCTGAAGCAGATGAAGAAAGGCGTCTCGGGCCTGCAGAACATTCAGCTGCTGAAGTGGTGCAAGGAATTCGGCGTCGAGCCGCTGTGGAACGTGCTCCTCGGATTCCCGGGCGAATCGCCAGACGATTACCACCGGATGGCGGAGCTCACCGCGCAGCTGTGCCACCTGCCGCGGCCGGTGTGCGTGACGGCGATCCGACTCGACCGGTTCAGTCCGAACTTCAACGAGTCCGATCGTCTCGGCTTCGCGCGAGTGCGGCCGCTCCCGTTCTACGAATTCCTCTACGACCTGCCGGAGTCGGCGCGGCGCAACCTCGCGTACTTCTTTGCGTACGAATACCAATCGCCGCAGGACGTCGCCAGCTACGCGGCGCCGCTGATCCGCCGCGTGCACGCATGGAAGACGACCTGGCGGCACTCGGAGCTCGTATCGATCGATATCGCCAATCGGCTGGTGGTGTTCGACACCAGGCCGCGGGCAAAAGCGCCGATTTCCATGCTGTCGGGCGAGGATCGCGATCTGTATCTCGCGTGCGACGCGATCACCGACTCGAGCCAGGTCGACGCCTCGAGCATGGCCCGGTTGAACGCGATGGTCGATCGCGGGCTGATGCTGAAGGACGGTGCGCGCTACCTGTCGCTCGCCGTTCCGATTGGAGACTACACGCCGAAAGGGATTGCCGCCGCGCGGCTGCGTGCGATGTTCGCTTCGTCCACGACGCGCGATTATGACGGCGTCCGCATCCGATTCAGCGCGAGCGGAGCGCACGATCGCTCACCGCTGACGAAGTCGCATTTCGAGCTCGACGCGGCCAACGAGTTGTACGTGCGGCGGACTGTCCGCTGACGAGGAGGCGCGACGATGGCGAAGAAGAAGGCGGGAACCAAGAAGAAGGCGGCGGGCGGAAAGAAGAAGAAGAAGGCAGCGGTCAAGAGAAAGAAGCCCGCCGGCTGCATCTACAATTGACGACTACGAACGGCGATTCGAAATCCTGTTCCAGTTCTTCGCGAGATGCTCCGCCGTGCGCCACGCGAGCGCCTGCACGGTGAGCGTCGGATTGTGCGCGCCGCTCGTCCCCATCGTCGAGGCGCCGAGGACGCCGAGATTTGGCGCCTCATGCGAAAGGCCCCAGCGATCGACGACGTTGGTCGCGGGATTGTCGCCCATGCGCGTTCCGCCGTACGCGTGCGTGCTGATTCCCATCGCGCCGCCGACCGGCGCGCGCTGAATCGCGACCGCGCCCGCTTCGCGATACCACTGCTCCATTTTTCCCTGCGTGAACAGCGATACGCGTCGTTCGTTCTCCTTGAACTCCGCGGTGACGCGGCAGACCGGGAAGCCGAGCGGATCCTTCACGACGGGATCGAGATCGATGTAGTTGTCCTCGTACGGGAGCGTCGTCTTCTGGATGTACGCGGTGTTCGATCGATCGGCGTTCTCCTTGATGAACGCCTTCCATGCCGATCCCCATGCGGGCGCGCGGCCGAACGTGCTCATGCCGGCGGCGCCGATCGGACGGCGATCCGAGTACACCCACAGGTTGCCGCCGCCGATGAAATCGAGGCCCGAATGATCGAAGTTGTCGTCGGCCCAGTCGTCGACGGCGACGCCCTGCGCGGGAAGGCCGTACCACGAGCTCGTATTGGAGGGAAACAGCGCCGACACGCCGGCGAGCATGTTGTGGCTGAAGTAGTGGCGGCCGACCTGACCGTGATTGTTCGATAGACCGTTCGGAAACGCTTTGGACTTCGACAGGAGCAGCAGCCGCACGTTCTCGTACGTGTAGCCCGCCACGAGCACCACCTTCGCGGGCTGGAAATACTCGACGCCGTCGGTGAGGTAGTTCACGCCGGCAACCTGACCGTTCGCGTCGACTTCGATCGTCGTCACATGCGCGCGCGTCACCACCTTGAGGCGTCCTGTCGCCTGCGCGCGCGGAATCGTCGTCACCATCGTCGAGTTCTTGGCGTCGACGTGACAGCCGCCGCGATTGCAGAAGCCGTGATACATGCAGGGCGAGCGATTCTGGTACGAGCGCGAATTGACGGCGGCCGGGCCGGGGAACGGATGAAACCCGAGCGATTTCGCGCTCCCCGCCATCTTCTCGATGAACTCGGTCCAGCGGAGCGGCGGCATCGGATAGCCGCGCCTGCGCGGCGCTTCGAACGGGTTGCCGCGCGGATCGATCCGGCCGTCGACGTTGCCCGCCTGACCCGAGACGCCGACTCCGTACTCGACTTTGTCGTAGTAGGCCTCGAGCTCATCGTAATCGAACGGCCAGTCCTCGACAGTCGACCCTTTCGGAATCCGCGATGCGCCGTACCGCCGCGTCGTCTCGCTCACGACTTTGAAATCCCACGGATTGAGACGCCAGCTCTGTCCCCAGTAATGCAGCGTCGTGCCGCCGACGCTGTTCTGCATCGGATGGACGGTGCCGCGCGGCGCACTCGGCGACGAGGCGTTGGGCCGTGACGTCGGAATCTCCTGATTCGCTTTCTGCACCGACTGCGGCCAGCCGCGCACGTTGTTGCGCAGCTCGTCGGGCGCGAAATCCTTTCGCGTGAGCCACGTCCCGGCCTCGAGGCCGACGACCTCGATTCCGGCCTGCGCCAGCGGAAGCGCGGCGACACCGCCGGCGGCGCCGAGTCCGACGATGACGACGTCCGTGTCTTTCAGCCTGTTCGCCATTCCGCCTACGCCTGCCGATCTCCGCCGGCGTCGGCGGACAAGCGTGCCGATGACTTCGTGAAGGTGCCGTAGTCGTACGCCGACTTGTGATTCGATTTCAGCTGATGCGCTTCGAGGGTCCTTTGATCGGTCGGACTCACCATCGTCCGCACGCCGGGATAGCCGATCAGATCCCAGCCGGCGAAATCTCTGTTCCCGCCGTAATACGGATCGCCGAACGTTCCCTGATGTGTGTGGTTCAAGACCATTGCGAAGAAGGCGGCGCAGCTGCCGGCGAAGCCGGTTGCGGCACCGGTTTCGACGTCGATTAACACGGAATCCTGATCGGTCGGCGACAGCTCCTTGAACGTCTTGCCGCGGGATGACTGCGCGTAACGGTCGAGCGCTGCAAGTCCCGATCGGTAGGCCTCACGCGTCGGCGACAACGCGCCGGCGAGCGCGCGATCGATGTAGCGCGCCGCGCCGGCCTCCACGGCGCCCGGCCCATTCGCGTCGGTTGGAATCAGCCGTCCGACGATCGCGTCGAGCACCTCCATCTCGTGCGCCGAGAGGCTCTCAAGCGCTTCGGGGGCGCCGCTCGCCTGAAAGGCCCGCGCCATGGACTCGTCGCGTAGCGCGAAGCTTTCAGCCGAGCGCTCCGGTGCGACGATCGCTCTGCCATCGCTCGCCTCAAAGGCTCCCGCTACAGGTACCGCTGCGACGGCGCCAACGGCGCTCTTCAACAAATCGCGTCGTGAAATGAATGTCATTTGCGTTCGTAGGTGGCGATGAGCTCGCCCTGGCCAAGGACGTGACCGTTAATCGCCTCGAGAAGATCCGCGCGTGTCAAGCCAGGCTTCAAATCTGGCGTCATGTCGAGCGCGTAGACGACGAAGTGATAGTGATGCACTTTGCCGGGCAGCGGCGCCGGCCCACGGTAGATCGGACGGCGAAATCCCGACACGCCCTGTGTCGATCCGGCAATCTCCTTCGGCATCGGCTGATCAGGCTCGAACGGAATCGCTTCGGGCAACCCGTTCGCGTCCGCTGGAATGTTGTAGACGACCCAGTGCGCGTACGGCGGCGGACTGCCGGCATCTGGATCCTCGCACACCACAGCCAGAGACTTCGTGCCGTCCGGCACCCCACTCCACGCCAGCGGCGGCGAGTCGTTGCGTCCGTCGGCGGTGTACTGCTTCGGGATCGGTTGATCGGCCTTCAGCGCCGTGCTGGTCACCTCGAGAGGCTGCGGGACGATGTGAGCGGCGCGCGCCTGCTTGAACAGCTCGGCGATGTCGAGGCGGCCGCTCATCGCGGCAAACGTCCAACCCGTGCGGCCGTTTCCGTCTCTGATATTGATATCGGCCCCGCGCTGCAGGAGCAGGCGCACGATCTCGAGATGACCCGCCTGCGACGCCTTGATCAGGGCCGTCCGTCCGTCGTGGTCCTTCGCGTCAACCCTTGCGCCGCGATCGAGCAGCATCTGGACGACCTCGACGCAGTTATCGCCCGCGGCGCTCACCAGCGGCACGACGTCGCCTTCGGCGCCGTTCACGTTCACGCCGTCCGCAAGAATCGATCGCACGACGGTTGAATGACAGCCCGCCGCGGCCAGCGCGAGGTCTCCCGGCCTCGCCTTGAGGCCGCGCTTCCGCAAAACCGCCATCGCCTCGGCGTGACCTTCGGCGGCCGCGTACGTGAGCGGCGTGCTGCCGCCGGCGTCGGCAATTGTCGGATCGCCCCCGGCGCCGATGAGCGCCTCCACCGTGCCGGCGTCGCCGCTCGTCGCGGCCGCCATCATCGCGGTGCGCCCCTGACTGTCTTTCGCGTTCGGGTTCGCGCGACTCGCAAGGAGCGCGCGAACCGCATCGGCATAGCCGCCGAACGCCGCAACCATGAGCGCGGTCATCCCGCCGCCGCTCGTCGCGTTTGCATCTGCGCCGCCGGCGATCAGCAGCTTCATCACGTCGACGCGGTTCGCCGAGGCGGCGCGCATCAGCGCGTCCGAGCCGTCCTTGCTGGAGGCCTTCACGCTGGCGCCCGCCGCGATCAGCATGCGCGCGATCGCGGTCCGCCCTTCCGACGCGGCGACCATGAGCGGCGTCATGCCGGTCTCGTCCATCGCGTTTACGTCGGCGCCGCCAGCGATCAGCGACTGCACCGCCTTCGTGTCGCCGTACAGAACGGCATCGGTCAACGACGTCTGCTGCATCATCGCCGCCGCCAGCACAAGCGCAACCATCGTCTAATCCCTAATCCCTAACCGCGACTCGATTCACTGACAACCGCCGCTACACTACCACGCAGGAGGCTCCGATGCGGCGACTCGTTCAGGCGTTCGTTCTGCTTTCGATGACGACGACGGCACACACGCAGGACACCGGTCGCGTGCGGCAACAACAGTTTGCGGACGATCAGCGCGCGAAGCGGCGCAGGCGTGCTGTTTTATTTCTAGTCAGCGACTGCCGTACACGATCGCGCCCCGGAACAGCGTCATCTCACATTTCAGATCTTTGAGCGCGTCGGTTGGCACGGTGTAGAGGTTGCGATCCCAGACCGCGAGATCCGCGTCCTTGCCGACCTCGATCGAACCGATGCGGTTTTCGAGAAAGAGTTGATGGGCGGCCCAGATCGTGTACGAGCGCAGCGCCGTGCGCACGTCGACCGATTCGGCAGTACCGAAAGGCGTCCCGCCGAATCTTCCATTGAGCGTCTTGCGCGCGACGGTCGACCACAGGCCGTAGCGCGCGGGAAACGGCGTCACGCCGTAATCGGAACCGCCGGCCCAGATGATGCCTTTCTGCGTGTACGTTCTGAACGGTTTCAACCTGAAGACGCGCGGCCGGCCGAGATTCGCCGCGTAGTTGTCGCCGATCCACCACATGAACTCCGCCTGCGATTCCGGGTAGCCGGCGTCGTACTGCTTCTGCAGCCGCGCCATCACGTCGATGGCGTGATCGGTCGGCGTGTTGGCGTGGATGATGCCGTGACGAAGACCGCGCGTCGGCTTCGCGGCCAGCACCTGATCGTAGGTATCGACCACCCAGTCGATGGCGCGATCGCCGATCGCGTGCGTGCTGACGTGCACTCCGGCGTTGTGCAGGTCGGCCACGATGCGGCGGTACGCGTCGGGCGGCGTCGCCGGATAGCCGACGTTGCCTGCATCCTTGTCGGTGAAATTCCTGTTCCATTCCTCGTGCATCCACGCCGTCCGCGCGCCGCCGCTGCCGTCCATGAACATCTTGACGCCGCCGGAGATGAGCACGCCGTCGCCGATCGACGCCGCCGCTTTGGGATGCGCCTGCACGCGCGCCAGTACCTGCGCGTTGTCCTCCAATCGCCGTGCTCCCGACCACAGCGCGAATATGCGAACGGTGAGCTTCCCTTCTTTCAGAAGCTCTGCGTAGAGATCCCATTTCTGCTGCCCGATGCCGGGATCCTTCGCGCCCGTCATCCCTTCCTTGTTGAAGTCTTCGATCATCTTCACGAGGCCCTGTCGCTGCTGATCGCGCGTGAACGGCGGAACGAGCCGCGTCACGAGTCCCTGCGCCGCTTCCTTCATCACGCCGGTCGGATTGCCCTGAACATCGCGATCGATCGTGCCCGCCGGCGGATCGGGCGTCACCTTTCGCACCTCCGCCAGCTTCAGCGCGTAGCTGTTCGCGACGCCGTAATGGCCCGTCGTATGTTCCAGCCAGACCGGATTGTTGGGCGCCACCCTGTCGAGATCCGACGCCAGGACGTACCGGCGCTCGGCGAGCTTGCCTTCGTCCCACCCGCTCCCGCGAATCCACTCGCCGCGTTTCGCGGTCGCAACTTTCTCGGCCACACGTTTCACGACGTCATCGATCTTCGTGATCGCGACGTCGCTCAGGTTGATCGAGAAGAGATCGGCGGTTTCGGAGAAGTGGACGTGTGTGTCGATGAGGCCCGGAGTCACCGTGCGACCGTGAAGATCGATCACCTGGGTCCGGCCGTTTGCGAGCGCGCGCATGTCGCGGCTGCCGCCGACCGCGACGATCTTGCCGCCGGAGACGGCAACGCCCTGCGCGATCGAATCGGCCGCGTCGACGGTGATGACGGTTCCGTTGACGAGGATCAGATCGGCGGACGTTTGAGCTGGCGCGAATGCCGACGCGATGACGGCGACCAGCGCGATCGCGACGGCCGCGATTCCGACGGCCGCGTTACCACGCCATGACATAGCTGTCGCCCGTCGGGCTGACGCCGCCCATCAGCGCGCCGGTGACCGGATGGACCATGATCGCCTTCACCGATCCGACGCCGTGCACGTCGCGAAGATCGAGCTTGTGCCCCTTGGCGGCGAGGCCGCTCTTGACCGGCTCGGGCAGCACGTTTGGCGTGAGGAGCTTGCCGAGCACGGCGTGCGGCGCATACGAGTCGCGGAAGCTGTTGCTGATGACGGCCGGCTGCTCGAGCGCGAGCTGCACCGGCATGCCGAACTCGGCGACGTTGAGGAAGAACTGCAGCTGTGTCTGCGGCTGCGTGTCGGATCCCGGCGTGCCGAAGACCACGAATGGTTTGCCGTCTCTCAGCGCGAGCGCCGGGTTGATCGTCTGCCGCGTGCGCTTCCCCGGCTGCAGTGAGTTGACGTCGCTCGGGTCGAGATAAAAGTACCGCATCCGGTCGTTCAGAAAGAAGCCACCGCCGTCGACGACCATCCCGCTGCCGAATCCGCTCAGCAGGCTCGAGGTAATCGAGACCATGTTGTGGTCCTTGTCGACCACGGCGAGATACGTCGTGAGGTTGAGGATCTCGTCGGGATCGAAAGCTGCGACGGTCGTCGGCAGCGGCCGCGGCGCGGCATAAGCGACGGCCGCCGTGGGTGTCCTGAAGCGGAGCGGATCGCCGGGAGCCGGCTCGCCTTCGATCGCGCGGTTCGGGTCGATCAGCGCGCGGCGCGCGGCCGCGTACTCCTTCGACAGCAGCGCTTTCATCGGGATGTTCGCCACGAATTTCGGGTCGCCGACGTACTTGTTGCGATCCGCGAACGACAGCTTCAGCGATTCCGTAATCGCGTGGAGGTACGGCGCGCTGTTGTGCCCCATCGCTTTCAGATCGAAGCCCTCGATGATGTTGAGCGCTTCGAGCATCACGAACCCCTGCGAGTTCGGCGGACACTCGTAGACTTCCGTGCCGCGGTAGTTCACGTGCACCGGCGCGTCCTCGTATGGCTGATAGGAGGCGAGATCGGCCTCGGTGATGATGCCGCCGTTCGCCTTTAGAAACGCCGCGGTGTTCTTCGCGACGTCGCCGCGATAGAAGGGGTCGGCGCCTTTCGCGGCGACGGCGCGAAGCGTGCGCGCGAGATCTTTGTTGACGAGGATGTCGCCCATCTCGAGCGGCTTCGCGTTCCTGAACCAGATCTTCGTCGTCGATGGATATTTCTCGAGCTTCTTCCGGCTGCCGGCGAGGCCGCGCGCCAGATTTTCGGTGATCGGGAAGCCCTGCTCGGCCATCTCAATCGCCGGCGCCAGCACGTCGGCGAGCGGCTTGCTGCCGTACTTCTGCACCGCCATCGCGGCGCCGCCGACCGCGCCCGGCACCGAGATCGACAGCGGACCTTCATCGGGAATGCCGCCCTTCGATTTGTAGAAATCGATCGTGGCCGCCTGCGCGGCGAATCCGGTGCCGTTGATGAACTTCACCTCGCCCGTTTTCGCGAGGTAGATGAGGACGAACATGTCGGCGCCGAGGCCCGTCATCCCCGGCTCGACCTGACCCTGCACTGCCCACGTCGCAATCGCCGCGTCGACGGCGTTGCCGCCGGCCTTCAGCATCCGCATACCTGCCTCCGCGGCGAGCGGATGCCCCGCGGCCACCATGCCGTGCTGCGCGACGATGGTGGGTCGCCAGCTGGAGGTCTGCGCCGACAGCATCGGCGCCGACAAGATGAACGCCAGCGCAAAGCTCGAGGCTCGCTTCGTCATCGCATCCTCCTCGAAACCGTTTCGATAGTCAGTAGGTGTCGAAATGGTAGCCGAACTGGCGAAGCCGCGTTGCGGAGAAACTGAGCCACGTACCCTGGACACGGCTCAGGATTTCGCTGACGCGGCGCGCATCGAGAGGCGCGTCGGCTGGCAGCGCAAGGATCTGCTCGTACGCGAACGCATAGGCATCGTCTCGGCTGACGGTTATGTCCCGCCAGACGCGCGCGGCGTCGTCGGGCCTTCCGCCGTTCCAGTAAATCGAGCCGATCAGGAAGCGCGCGTCGCTGACGCGATAGCCGTCCGGCGTTGTCTCCACAATCGTCGAGAGGATGCTCAACCGTGCTTCATCATAGTACTGCTTGAGCGCCGCGCGCGAAGTGAGGTTCCGTCGGTCGAGCAGCACGCGATAGTACTGCTGAATGGCGGCGATGGCCTTGTACGCGTGCTCATTGGCTCCGCGCGTCCATTGCAGATCCTCGTCCGGCACGACATCGAGCAAGGTGATCAACGCGTCGAAGCTCGCCTGCGCGATTTTGTCGAGCAGGAACAGCAGTTCGGTCGTCGCCTTCGTCGACGGTTGCTGCGCCGCATACCGCGCAATGAAATCGATGAAGTCTGCATGATCGGATGCGAGTCCGAGCTCGGTCCACAGGCGCGGGTCTCGAATCTTCGGATCGGCGTACGGCTGAAGGCCGTTCTGAGCGACGTAACCGGCCAACAGGTCTGATAGGCGTCCGACGCGAGCGCTATACCTTTCCGCGAGCGCGATGATTGGTTGGAACACCTGCCAGCGATCGCGGCGCGACCATGACGCATCGAGCAGCGACTGGACGGCCGCGTCGGTCATGACGAGCGGCGGCTTTGCCGCATCGCTCGGCCCGGCACGCACGAGCGGATTGCCGATGCCGGCCGCCGGCTCGCGACTCGCAACCGACGCGAGGCGTTCCAGCGAGACGCTGCCCGTCAGAAACGGAAACAGCACTCCGGCACGCGTGATCACTTTTCGAAAGTCGAACGAGAAACCGGGCAGCGACAACGTCGCCGCACTCGGATCCACACGGATGCCCAGATCTTCTGGCGTCGGATCAGGCGAAAGCGTCTGCGCCTGAAGCACGACGATCGTCAATGGGCTCGCTGGTTTCCGCGCAGGAAACGAGACGACGGCGCGCGCGGCGAACCAGCTGATTGTGACGATGGCAAACACGTGCAGCGTGAATGACACAGTGAAGGCAGAGGTCCGACGGTTCATCGCGCTCTCAGCGAACCATCGATGGCGGCGGTAGCGAAGGAGGAGGCGGCGGTGGTGGACCGCGCGACGACTCATGCCGGCGCCAACCGCCGGCGCGCGCGCTTCGGCGCCCGCGCGGCGGCTTCCTTTCTCGCCCGATCGACAGCCGCCTCGCCGAGCGCCGTCAGTTCGTACAGTCGTCGGCCGGGGCGATTCTCGCGCGCGGGGATGTCGGGATGTTCCCAGCGGCTGCGCAGCAAACCCATCTTCTCGAGGCGACCAAGGGCGCGGTACAGCGTCCCGTATGCGGTCAGCAGCCGCGCGCGGGTGAACGCTACTTTTCGATCTGCACGTGGTCGACCACTTGCGTGACGCCGTCGGTCTCGCGCGCAAGCCTGACGGCGCGATCGTGCTCGGCAGCCGAGCCGACCGTCCCGCTCAACGTTACGGTCGATCCGTTCGTCGTCACGTCGATCGCGCGCGATTTCACCGAGTCGTCGAGCGCCATCTTGGCCTTGATCTTCGCGGTCAGCCGCGCCTCGTTGACCGTTTCCTGCACCTTGGCCGTCGCGACCGCGGCCTTCTCGCCGATCGCGGCGCCGCGCTCGCGCGCCGTCGCCGTGTCGATGGTTCCGCTCGTCGCCGTCGGCTTGTCGGCCGGCCGCGAGGGCCGCGACCCGGTCCACCACCCGAGCACGAAGAATGCGACGAAGCCGATCAGGACGATCGCGAGCAGCGCTCGAATCAAGCTCCGCATACACCCTCCTTGACCTCTAACCTCGCAGGTTCAAGCAAGGTGCCACGCGGACGCTCAGCCTTTACGGCGGCGGGGCGCGGTTTTCCGCGATTTCGACGGATGAGGTGAGCGTGCCGTGGAATTGTTCTGCCACGCAAGGGTCATCGCTTCGCCCAATGTGTCTTCGTCGACCGCAGCGAGGCGAACGCGCGTGCATCCCTGGCGTCCCCATGCGCCGTTCTCTGGGGTGAACGCTTCGGGATGCGCGCGCACGAAGTCCCGCTGCCGATCGGGCGCGAGCTTCACCATCCCGTGCTTGTCGTCGGCGTGCAGCGTCGCGAAAATTTTTCCGTTCGCGCGAAAGTCGGGATGGCCCATGTGGGCGCCCTCGATGGCGCCACTCATCCCGAGCGCGATGCGGCGAAACGCGCTGGCCGTGATCATGACGCGCAATTGTGGCACACGGAAGGAACGTCGTGCGCCGGCGTGGCCGGTAGTCAGAGAGTGACGCGGGGATGCGCGGCCATCACAGATTTCGTGTGGTGATGACGGCGCGACGCGGCAACGCGAACGAGGTTCAGGCAGCGATTGACTTCCTGCGTGAGGGCGTCGGGGGCCTCTGTCGTGTGGGCGTGGACGCGGCTGGCCGACGTCACAAGGAGCATCAGCGTGAGCGCCGCCCGACCGATAGGTGAGATCCGCACGCAAACAGCAGAGGCAATCCGAATACCCGCACTGTTTGCGCCTGAAATCGATTGGTTTCGCTGCGTTTGCGACTGCGCCGATTACAGATTGGAGGCGCGACCCACGAAGTCGCACGAGCGATGCGGCAACATGTCTGTGAGGAAAATGCCTGACGCGAACAACGAGGGCCCAAAAAGGAACCGGCGCAACCACCGTCTCGCGGTCAAGTCTGAAGTGGGTTGTTCACCCTCTTCGACTTGCCTGCTCGACGACGATTGCGCCAGCGAGACGTAATATAGGCAACTTTTCCGATTTGGCAAGTGCCAATCTACGCGACGATCCGGATCACCACACGCCGGTTTTGCGCGCGTCCCACCTTCGTCGAATTCGTCGCGACCGGCTTCTCACCGCCGTAGGTGATCACATTCATCTTGTGCAGTGGGATGTGGTACTGGTCGTACAGATACTGCTGGACCGCCTCTGCTCGCGCCAGGCCCAACTTCCGATTCACGCCATCGGGGCCAACGTTGTCCGTATGTCCCTCGATTTCGATGTAGATGCTCTTGGGATCCTGTTTGAGCTGCCTGATGAGACCGTCGATGCTCGTCCTCGCGGCCGCAGGCAGGTCGGGCCGTCCGAACTTGAAGTTTCCCTCCTGTTCGCTCAGCACGAGGTCGTAGACGAGCCGCTTGGACGCTTTGTCCAGGACATCCATTCTCACGCCAGAGGCTCGGGCGGAGTTCGCGGCCTCCGTGGCGACGCTGTTGGCGACGCGCGCGCTCTGGTCCGCGGCCTGCGCTTTGTCGTCGACCTCGGCGATCTTCTGTTCGTTCCTGCGGGTTCGTTCCTGCGTCTGCTCGAGCGAGCGGCCGACGGCGTCGACTTTGTCGTTGACGTCGCCGACGCTCGATCTGACGAAATTCTTCGTGGCGCAAGCCTGAGACGCACCGACGGTCAGCACTGTGATCGGGATGGCGATGAGGAGTCTGGGCATGGGACGGCCCTTTCCACTGGGGCGATGACCCGCACGCATCAAGCGGTTTGCCATCCGGACGGCTGCGCCCAAGTGGTTGCAACCTTTCGACTTTCTCCTCTCGCGTGCGACCGGGGACCCGCTGATCCGAGCGTCAACAATGCAATGGAAGTTTCGTTTTTGGCTGCGTCGCTGCGCGCGGGCTATTTCACGAGGAACAACCGGTCCTGGCGACGGAGCGCCCAGCGGATTTTCCCGTCGGCTGCGATGACCGCATCCTCTTCCTGAGCCATCCGCACCGGCTGTCCGCCCCATTCCGGCACCGGCGTCGTCGCCTGCAGCTCGATCGAAAACCATATGCTCGGAATGACGTTCGCGTCGCCGCGGCCGGCCACGCCGTCCTGATAATCCCACAGGCCGATGAGCGGTCCCGCGCCGTGACCGTGCAGTCCGATCGGATGCGAGTAGACGCTGCCCTGAATGCCGCGGGCCTTCATGCGCGCGAGCGTCGCGCCGAGGATCTCGTTGCCGGTCCGTCCCGGCCTGATCTCCTCCATCGTCATGTCCTGCAGCGCGTTGGCGTTGGCGAGCGCCTTGCGCAGCCCCTCCGGTGCATCCTCTTCGCCGGGCCGCAGGACGTACGCCAGGTGTTGGGTGTCGGTGTTCAGCCGGGCCACGGTGATGCCGACGTCGCAATGCAGCACATCGCCCCGCTCGATGATCGGGTCCTCTCCGAGCTTGTCCTCGGCGACGCCTTTGCGCTGCACGTCGACGGTCGGCTGGAACCAGGTGGCCAGACCCAGATCGTTGACGCGCTGACGCCACCACCACGCGAGGTCGCTGGTGCGCGTCGTCCCCGGCGCGATCGTGCGCGAGGAGAACATTTCCTGCGTCATCGACCACACGAGCTCCTGCATCCGCGTGAAGAAGGCCTCCTCCTCCGGCAGGCGGACCGCCACCACGTCGAGCGGCAGGCCTTCGGCGTCACGGAACCTCGCGCTCCACTTCTCGCCGAGGGCCGCGCTCATCCCCTTCAACTCGCCGCTCGAGAGCCCGTCGGAAAATGCGAACACCGTCGATCGGTCGATGCCGATGACGCGCGGGTTGCGCTCCTCGACGACCGCTTTCAGCGCCAGCCACTGCTCGTCTCCCCACAGCTCGGCCTGCTGCCCGCGTCCGACGTTCGAAGCCGCCGCTCGCATCGAACGGCGCGCTTCGAAGACGCCGCCCTGCGAGGTGCCGCCGAGCGCAATCCGCTCGATGCACTGCGCCGAGGGCACAGCGCCGCTCGATGCGCACTTGTCGAAGAACACGTAGATCGTGCGGCGGCGCGCGGCGAAGGTCTCGGGCGCGACGAGCGCCGAGAACACTGGATCTTCGTTGTACTCGCGCATCGGCACGATCCACATGTCGACGCCGTGCTTGCGCATCAGCGACGGAAGGAAGGTGTCGAGCCGCTTGCGGAGCCATTGCTGCTGCATCGCCGCCTGATCCCGAAGCGTGCCGAACGGACGCTGCGGCGGCGCCTGCGCAGTTCCGTGGGCGGTCAACGCTGTGCCGAGCACAGCAACGAAAGCGAACCGGCGGAAACGCAGGGCAAGCGTCGATCTGAAGTCCATAATCACGAATTCTATGACGGAGGTCCTCAAAGCAGGATGGGCGGGATGGCAGGATGGGCCGGAGAGCCGCTATGACGGCAGCGTGCGCTTCAGATCGCGCCACTTCCAGATCTGATAGAGAGGCGGATACACGGCGAGCTCGAGGAGAAACGACGTGAGGATGCCGCCCACGAGCGGAGCGGCAATCCGCTTCATGACGTCCGATCCGGTGCCCGACGCCCACATGATCGGCAGCAGGCCGAAGAACATCGTTGCGACCGTCATCAGTTTCGGCCGCAAGCGCTTCACGGCGCCCTGGACGATCGCCTCCTGCAAGGCAGCGCGCGAACGCAGCCGTCCTTCCCGCCTGGCCTGCTCGCAGGCGAGATCCACATACAGCAACATGAAGACGCCCGTCTCGGCGTCGACGCCGACGAGCGCGATCAACCCGACCCACACGCCGACGCTCATGTTGTAGCCGAGCAGATAGAGGAACCAGACGGCGCCAATCGCCGAAAAGGGAACCGCGAGCGCAACGATGAGTGTCTTCGCGATGGATTGAGTGTTCAGATACAGCAAGAGGAGCATGAGCACGACCGTCGCCGGCACGACGACGGTCAGCCGCTCCGCGACACGCTGCATGTCCTCGTACTGACCGCTCCATGAAATCGTGTACCCGGGCGGAAGCGTCAGGCTGTTCGAAAGCAGTCGGGCGCCCTCCTTCACGTAGCTGTTCGCGTCGCGGCCCGCGAGATCGACGTAGACGTAGCCGGTCAGCAGTCCGTTTTCGTTGCGCACCATCGCGGGACCGGTCGCCGCCGCAATCGTCGCGAGCTGCGCGAGGGGCACGTGGCGCTGTCCGGATGATGTCGGAATTGGCAGCCGAGCGAGGTCGTCGACGTCGCTCCGGAAGTCCGACATATAGCGCACGTTGACCGGATAGCGCTCGCGGCCCTCGATCGTCGTCGTCACGTTCTCGCCGCCGATTGCGTTCTGGACGATCGTCTGGGCATCGTCGATGCTCAGACCGTATCGCGCGATCTGCTCCCGGTTCCACGTAATGTCCAGAAACAGCCCCGCGCCCGTCCGCTCGGCGAACACACGGCGCGCACCCGGGACGCGCGACAGAATGGCCTCGGCCTTCGCGCCGAGCGCGTCGATGACGGCAACATCGCCGCCCGAGATCTTCAGGCCGATTGGCGTCCGGATACCGGTTGTCAGCATTCCCGTTCGCGCTCTCACCGGCATGGTCCAGGCGTTCGAAAGCCCCGGGATGTCGACTGCTTCGTCGAGCTCACGTACCAGCTGTTCCTGCGAGATGTGATCAGGCGTGATGCGGCGCAGGATCGTCCGCGCCCATCCGGGCGCCCACGACGAATACCACGTCGGCGCCGTGCGCCACTCGGACGTCGGTTTCAACGTGACGATCGTTTCGAGCATCGAGAGCGGCGCCGGATCGGTCGGCGTGTCGGCGCGGCCGGTCTTGCCGAGCACGCGGTCCACTTCGGGAACCTGCTTGATGATGCGATCGCTCGATCGGAGCAGCTTCTCGGCGTTCGCGATCGAGATGCCCGGCATCGTAGAGGGCATATAGAAGATCGTGCCTTCGTCGAGGGGCGGCATGAATTCCGAGCCGAGGCGCTGATACACCGGGACAGTGGCAATCAGCGCTGCGACCGCGATGCCGACGACGATCCACGGACGCCGCAGCGACCAGTTGGCGATTGGTTCGTAGGCGCGGATCAACCGGCGGCTGATCGGATGTTTGTCTTCGGAATGGATCGTGCCGACGGCGATGGCATTCGTCGCCCTGCAGATCCACGCCGGACGAAAATCGAACCGTCGAACGCGAATCAGCAGCAGCCGCAGCGCGGGATCGAGGGTGATCGCGAGCACGCCGGCGACCACCATACACAGCGACTTCGTGTACGCGAGCGGCGTGAACAGCCGTCCTTCCTGTCCTTCGAGCGTCAGCACCGGCAGGAACGACACGCCAATCAGCAGGAGCGCGAAGAAGCTTGGCGGTCCAACCTCCTTCATCGCGCCAATCACGACCGTCCGGTAGTCTTCGCCGCCGCCAGCCTCCTTCCAGCGTTCGAGCTTCTTGTGCGTCTGCTCCACCACGACGATCGAGGCGTCGACCATTGCGCCGACGGCGATGGCGATGCCGCCGAGCGACATGATGTTGGCCGTGAGGCCCGCCATGCGGAACGGCACGAACGCTGCCAGCGCCGCGAGCGGGATCGTGAGAATCGGGATGACGGCGCTCGGCACATGCCACAGAAAGGCGAAGATGATAGCCGCCACGGTGATCATGATTTCGACGAGGGTCGACGTGACGTTGTCGATCGATTTCTTGATCAGATCGGAGCGGTCGTAGATCGGCACCACCTTCACGCCGGGCGGCAATCCCGCCTCGACCTCCCGAAGCTTCGCCTTGACGCGCGCAATGACGTCGAGCGCATTCTCGCCGTGGCGCATCACGACAATGCCGGAGACGGCTTCGCCGTTGCCGTCGAGGTCAGTCGCACCTCGGCGCAGCTCGGGACCGAGCACGACGTCTCCGACGTCTTTGATGCGGATCGGCGTGCCGCCCTCGGTGGCGGCGAGCGCGATGTTCCCGAGGTCCCCTGCGGATTGCGCGTAGCCGTGGCCGCGCACCATGTACTCGGCGCCGCCGAATTCAATCACGCGTCCGCCGACGTCGTTGTTGCCACTGCGGACCGCCTCGACCACGCGGCCGATCGGCAGGCCGTAAGCCCTCAGTCGGTTGGGATCGACGTTCACCTGGTACTGCCGCACGTAGCCGCCAAGCGACGCGACGTCGGCGACGCCGCGAACGCTCCTGAGGTGATACCGGAGATACCAGTCCTGGTACGAGCGGAGTTCCGCGAGCGTGTGCGAGTGAGATTCGTCCGCGAGGACGTACTGGAAGACCCATCCGAGTCCGGTCGCGTCGGGACCGAGCTCGGTCGTCGCGCCCTGCGGAAGGCGCGACAGCACAGGCGAGAGGTACTCGAGCGTCCTCGACCGCGCCCAGTAGATGTCGGTGCCGTCTTCGAAGATGACGTAGACGTACGAGTAGCCGAAGTCGGACACGCCACGTACGGTTTTCACGCGCGGCGCGCCGAGGAGCGCCGTCACGATCGGATAGGTCACCTGCGCATCGACAACGTCCGGGCTGCGGTCCCAGCGCGAGTAGACGATCACTTGCGTGTCGCTGAGATCCGGGAGCGCATCGAGCGGAACGTGGATCATCGACCACGCGCCGGCGATCGCGGCGAGAACGGCCGCCATCACGACGACGGCGCGATGTCGTGCGGACCACTCGATGACGGCCGCAATCACGGCCGTGACCGGTCGTCGGGGCTGCTGGTGCGGATGCGGCGTTCGGCGTCCACGACGAAGGCGCCGGCGACCACGACGCGCTCTCCGGCGCTGAGGCCTTTCACGATCTGGACGCGTCCGCCGACGCGCCAGCCGGTCTCGACCTCGCGGGGTTCGAAGACGCCGGCGCGCCGCTCGACGAACACCGTGCGTTTCAGACCCGAATCGATAATCGCATCGACCGGCACGGCAATCGCTGGCGGGAGTACGATCGGCAGATCGACGTCGACGAACATGTCAGGTCGAAGGACGTAGGAAGGGTTGTCGATCTCGAGACGCACCTTCGCGGATTGACTGTCGCGATCGAACTGCGGCGGAACGTCGCGGCTGATCCGCGCCCGCAACGACACGTCACGGCCGTGAATCGACACGTTCGCCGTGGCGCCCGGCGTGACATAGTCGGCTTCCGCGCCGAACGCGTCAGCTTCGACCCATACGCGGCGCAGATCGGCGATCCGATAGAGCTCGTCGCCTCTCAGAACCTTCTGACCGACCGAGACGTGACGTTGGACGATAAATCCGTCCGCGGGCGCGGTAATCGTGATATTCGGCGGAACCTGCCGCGTCTTTTTCAGCTCTTCGATTTGCACGTTCGACATGCCCAGCGTCAACAGCCGGTCGATGGCCTGCTGAAGCGCTGCGCCTGCGAAATCGATCGCGGCGGCGCTTTCTCCGTCTTTGTGCGCGCGATCGAGCACGTCGAGCGCGACGATGTACGACTGAATCGGCGTGCGGGCTTCCGGCGTCGAGATCGTGGCGAGCCATTGATCCTTCGTGACGAGCGATCCGGTCGTTGCCGGCGCAAGGGCCCGTACGTAGCCCTCGATGCCGATATTCAACCGGTACATCCGGGTCTCATCCACCGCGACGCGGCCGAAAAGCCGCAAGGTCTCGGTTACTGCGGCATTCTCGACCGGCGCGATACGGACGCCAATCAATTGCTGCTGTTCGTCGCTCACGCGAGGCTCGCCGGCGGCGCGCACCATACGACGAACGTCGGTCGACGACCACTCCTCGCCGGCGTACACCGGCTGGAGCTGCATGCCGCAGTCGGGAGCACTCCCCGGTTTGTCGGATCTGTAGGCGGGGTGCATCGGATCAATGTAGTACAAAACCTTGCGCGTGCGCACGCTCGCGGCGCTCACAGCCTCTCGCTGGTTGTACCAGGCGCCGGCGAGAAAACCGGCGCCCAGGGTTCCCAGCAGAACGACGGAAACAGCGGCTCTGTTCATCAGTCCATCCTGGGCCTTACGCCGGTTACGTTGTGGTGCTGCGGCTGTTTCCGATGATCTCCCAGCCGAACATCATCGTGTGATCCTCGTGCGCGAGGTTATGGCAATGGGCGACGTACTTGGCTGTTGTGCCAACCGCAGCCTGGGTCGCAGTCGGGAACGTCCGGAAGTTCCGGTAAATGACGACTTCCTCGCCCGGGCCTAGCGCGATCGTGTCTTCCTTCGCGAAAACGTCGTCGGGCCCCACTGGCGTGACGGCGTTGTAGCGGACGCCGTTCTTTTCGATGATCCGGTGTTCTTCCTGATGGAAGTGCATCGGGTGGACCCACCCGCCGCCGCCGTTCTTGACGCGCCACACTTCGGCATAGCCCTTTTGCGTGCGCGCGAGCGGTTCACAGACCTGGAATGGCCGGTCGTTGATCAGCCATTGAGTTTCGCGGTTCAGCACGGCCGTAACCGGATCCAGATTAAGACCTCCGGACCCGCCGCCACGCTGCAACTCGAACGAACGATGCGTCAGCTTGCTCAAGGCCGCGTCGCTGAAATCGATGTCGGGAAGCGGACGAAGCTTTCTCGAGGCGAAATTTCCCGCGGCATCGAAGACCGCCGCGCTGTTGTCGGTCTCCGTCGCTGGCAGATCGTCGATCACCAATTTCAGGATGGGTACCTTGTAACTCGGATCGCTGCTATCCGGCTTGCGGCCGTCCTCCATCTTCGCCACGTTCACCAGATAGATCACGTCGCCGGCTTTGGTTTCCTTGCGTGTGCCGTCGGGCCCCTTCATATAGTGAGTGAAGTCGACGATCAGTTCCTTGCGTCTCGACGGCCAGATCTCGAAGGAATTCCGAAGAGTCGAGTCTGGCAGAAGGCCGCCCTCGCTCGCGATCTGCACGAACTGCATGCACTGCTGGCCGTCGGGCAGAAGCCACTGACCCTGCGTTCCGCGTGCCTCTTGCAGTTTGCCGCTAGCCGACTTCATCAGTCCGAGCTCATACACGCGCGAAATCGAGGCGTCGAGGAAACGGAACCGGTACTGGCGGCGTTTGACGTGGAGCACTGGGAACGCCTTTCCGTTCACAGTGAAGATGTCGCCGACGAATCCGTGATTCGGGAAATGTTTGAAGAACGTCATCCCCCACCACTCCGGATGCGTCTCACCGCAGCCGACGTGGAAGTCCTGATGAGGCGTTACGCCGTCGTCCAGCGCGCAGTCGAAGATGGCGAGCGGGATGTCGTAATCGACGCGACCGGTATCCTTGTTGGGGACGCCGGGCAGTCTGAGACCGTAATTCTCGTCGCCGGGGTCCTTGTCGGGATCGTAAATGGGATAGAGGCCGACGAGACCCCTGTAGACGTTCGCACCCGTGTATCCCTCGAAGTGATCGTGGAACCACAGAAACGATTGCTTCTCGTTCTCGTCGCCGCCAGCCGGGTAATTGAGATAGAGGTTGTCCACCCACTGGCCCGGGTGATAGCCATGCGGTGTGGCGTGTGGATTGCCGTCACTTTCGGGCGCCGTATGACCGTTGTGCAGGTGCGTCAGAAACTGCCCCTTCGGCGCTCCGAACAATCCGTGTACTCTTGTCGGGTCGAGCTCATTTTCGAAGCGAACCAGCGCCGGTTTTCCGTAACGCCCGTAGATCATCGGACCGGGAAACGTTCCGTTGAAGCCGTAGATGCTGCTCGGCGGCAGGCGGCCGTCGACGAATTTGGCTGCCTGAGGGGGCGTTACAGGGTTGCCATTTGCGTCAATGGGCTGCACCGTGGAGTTGGTGACGCAATGGAAACCTACCTGCAACTTGATGTGGTACGTATCCGGCTCCGGATATCCGATGTCGGCCGGTTTGATCGAGTGCGTGGAATTCAACTCCCCGTTATTCGACTGCTGGCCCAGCCCGTACCCATAGGGTGGCGACAGTGCTTCGGTCTTCAACGGCACGGGGACCGGGAGGTCTTGTTCGAACGGGTGGAGGATAAACGGGCTGGTCGGCATCAATTCAGTCGCTTCTTGGCCACCGCACGGCGATTGAAACAGCTGACTCGGATCCCCCACGAAGGTGCACGAAGACGACGACGTCATCTGATCGTCGGCAGACAACGCGTCGCCTGCCGCCGCGCCAAATAGGAAGGCGCCTCCGATTTTCAGCAATTGCCGCCGCGTCAGCTGGAGAAGATCGCGTATCGCCATAACCAGTCTCCTTCGTGGCTGAAAATACGAAAGGCCCGATGCGCGTGTGGGGCCTCTGCGCGCAACGGGCCTCGAAAACTGTTCGACGTTAAAACCGCTGATTAGCCGTCAGTCGGTTCCGACCAGATCGTTCACTACCTTACAGCGGGCGCACTTGATTTCGATATGCTTGCCCGGACGAACCGCGTGCTGTTCGATCTTCTCGAGCAGCCGGCCGCAGCCGCGGCAGCGCAGCTCGATCCAGTGAATGTCCGATTGGCGACTCGGCTCGGGCTGGCGTGAAGACATAAGCATGGAGACATCGCCTCCGAGCCCGAAACAACCGGAGCTTGAGCAGTCAAGGAACGATGGCTAATGTGGCGCGGACTGATGGATATGTCAAGGTCAGGTGCACACAAGTTGATCACCCATGCCACACGAATCCAGCCAGATGGGTGCAGATACGATCGGAAGGGCGGCGGCACTGAAGGACGTCTGTGGCCCTTTAGTGCCTAGTGCTACACCGGCCACGCACGTGGGACGTTCAATCGATCGTGTTTGCGCGGTCAAGCATCAAGGCGCCTGCGGTCTTGAACGTCGATAGATTCGAATCGTCGGACCAGGACGAATGACCGTCGCAAATCCAGACATCGGCAGAAAGAATGCGTCTTGAAGATCGTAGACGCTCGCGTCGTTCTGCAGCCGCGTCGCCGGGATCGTCTGCGCGAGCTCGTATTTTTCGGCTGACAATCGTCGCAGGTCCATTGGCACGGTTCCGTACACCAGCGGCGATTCGGGCAGGACGAGCCAATCGGGAAGACGGCCGGAACTGTTCGTGAAAGCGTTCCGCGTCGGATCGAACGTTTCGACCGTCCATCGGTGCATCGACAATCCGACCAGGCTCGCGCCCGCGTACGCGCCGCCGGCGTCGTAGAGCGATTCCTCGGGCTTCACACGCGCGGCGAGCCACCTCCCGGCGAGGACGCGCGTGTCGGTCTTCTCCAGCAACACGTCCATCCACACGCTGTTCACCAACGTCGGGACTGAGACGGCAAATGCCAGGACAACGACGAGCGTACGACTTGACACGCGCACGCGACGCGCCAGCTGGTCAGCTGCGTACTGAACCACCACTGCCGCCGACACGCAGGCCAAGGGAACGATCGGCAGGACGTAACGGAAGAACACCGTGCGGCCAGGCGCCAGGAGCGTATAGAGCGCCGCACAGAACACGCCGATGATCAGAGCGGCCCGCGCGTAGGTCGTCGCCATCCGGATCGCGCCAAGCATCGCGGCGGCGAAAACTGGCAGGCCAAGGGCCGTCGGTAACGATCGCTCGAGGTGATAACTCCAGCCGCGGCCGAGATCCGGACCGGCGTGTCCAGTCGACAGGTGCGTCACGTCGAACACCAGCCCCGACGAAAACAGCCGGTAATCGATGAGCGCAAAGGGCGTGGCGGCGACAAAGCCGCACGCGAAGGAGACGACCAAGGCGAGTGCGGGCGTCCAAATCCGCACTCGCGACGCCATGCGGTTCGCTTCGCGCGTCCAGATGTACTCGCTCGCGGCGAACGCTGCGAGAATTGCTGCGCCGCTGTACTTCGTCGACGCCGCAAGGCCACCGGCGAATCCGGCGCCGACGAACGATGCGATCCCGATCGCTTGAACGGACCCGGTGTGCGTCAGCGTGGTGAGCGGTCGAACGAGCAGAGCCAGCGACGTCGTGGTGAACAGCGTCATGAGCACGTCGGTCATCGCGAAATGTGATTCCCTGACGTGCAACGTCGCGACGGTGAGGAAGAACGATGCGACGAGCGCGGTCGTCTCGCCGGCGACCGATCGGGCCAGGTCGAACAGCACGACGATCGTTACCGTGCCGGCGAGCGCGACGCAGCCGCGAGCGACAAGGTATTGCTCGTTCACGGTGAGAGCCGGATCGAGGGCGAGCAGGCGATGGATCCACGACGCGACCGCAAACGCTGCGGCGAACAGATAGAACGTCAGCGATGGCCAGTCGAAGAAATGAGGATTCGGATCGCCGCCGAGGACCGCGACGGCGTGACCGATCGCCGTCTCTTCATCCGGACGCGCGCGATCGAACGGCAGACCGAACCAGACAGGAACGAATCGAAGAACCGCGCCCAGGAGGACGATGATGAGCAGCCACGGCTTATACCGACATGGACGTTCCTCCGCGTTCGGCATCAGGTCGACTGTTTATCACAAACGATGCTGAACCATTCGGGTGGGTCGGCACCGACCGTGCACAACTCTCGAGCGGGAGCGCTCCATGACGGGCTGCATCAACTCGACATTGCACCGGACAAACACGCGCACGATCGCGATCGTTGCGACGATCACGCTGGTAGTGGCCGAAGGGTGCGCGTCACTCGGCCAGCTGACGGGGATCGTTCAGCCGCCGCGGTTCGAGCAGGCCAGCGACCGCAGCGCTGAGGTACATCTGCTCGGTCCAGGCATCGATCGTCCGGTCGGCGGCGCGAGCATCCGTCTCTGGACGCGCGTCACCAATCCGAATCCGTTCGGCCTGACGCTTTCGACCGTGCGGGCGACGTTGATGCTCGAGGGAAGCCGAGCGGCGACCGGAGAATTTCCGCTCGGTCTTCCGCTCACCGCAGGCGCATCGACGGTCGTGCCGCTCGATTTGTCGGTCAGCTTCACGGACGTCCCCGGACTCGCGACCGTGGTGCGACGCGCTGTCGATGGCCGCCCCGTCGGATATCAGCTCGAAGGGACCGTCGGCGTCGACGTCGGTCCACTCGGTCAAACCGACGTTCGGACCGATGCCGCTCGCGTCCGGCGAACTCCGCGTCGGTCCGTAGCTCGAACTGAGATACTCTCTTTCGCGAGCAGATGTGCCCCGAAGGAGATCGTATGGATTACACGCGACGCGACTTCGGCAAGCTGGCGCTGGCGGGGGTGCCGGCTGCCGCACTCCTTGAAAGATCTCTCGTCGTCTCGTTGCTCGGCGCGGAGCGACCGAACTCTGTGATCAACGGCGTCCACATCGGCACGATCACGTACAGCTACCGCAGCATGCCGGATCAGAGCGCCCAAGCCGTATTGAAGCACGTCGTCGACTCGGGCATCAGCGCGATCGAGTTGATGAATGGGCCGGCGGAAAGTTTTGCGGGCGGTCCTGCGGCCCAACGCGGGCGCGGAGGACGCCGCGGTCGGCCACAGACGCCCGACGAGCAGGCCGCGCAGCGCGGGGCCGCCGATCATCTGAAGAACTGGCGGCTTTCGGTGTCGATGGACAAATACAGAGCGCTGCGCAAGATGTACACCGATGCCGGCGTCACGATTTACGCCGGGAAGTGCCTGACTCCATCCATGTCGGATGAGGAATTCGAGTACGTGTTCAACGTGGCCGAGGCGCTCGGCTGCACGCATACGACGCTGGAGCTGACCGACGACGTCGCGCAGTTGAAGCGCATCAGCGCGTTCGCGGAAAAGCACAATTTACGCGGCTTATCACACGCACACTCAGGGCAGCATGACCGCGTTCGATCAGGCGTTCGCGGCGTCGAAGGCGAACCTGGCGAACGTCGACCTGGGCCACTATGTCGCGGGCGGCAACGTCGGCGGCAGCACGCTTCAATTCCTCGAGAAGTTCCACGATCGGATCGCCAGCTTCCACCTCAAGGATCGGACTACGCCGGAGCACGGCGCGAAGAACCTGCCGTGGGGCACAGGCGATACGCCGCTGAAGCAGATCCTTCAGCTCGTGAAGAAGAACAAGTGGACGATGCCGGCGGCCATTGAGATCGAGTACGACGTGCCGCCGGGATCCGATGCAGTCAAGGAAGTCGCGAGATGCCTGCAGTACTGCAGAGACGCGCTCGCCTAGCGGTTAGCTGAGTTTCTTGAGCCAGATATTTCGAACGGACACTTTCGTGATCGCCTCGAGCTCGATTCCGAAGAGTCCCGATTGATTGTTCGACGAGGCCGGGTCGTCGTCGATCATCGCCGCCATCAACTGCCCGTTCACGATGTGAAGGCAGGTCGTCCCACGCGCGATGACGGTGTACTGGTTCCAATCGTTCGTGCGAACGAGCGTGCCCAATCGATCGCGATCGCCAATCGTGCCCATCAGCCGCTTCCTCGCCGCACCGAATCCTTCCACCACCTGACCACGCCAGGCGAGAATCCCCATCGGCGTGTTCTCGGAATAGAACTGACCTGTGTACACCCGACTGGGCCAGAAATCAGCCTGGGGACCCGTCATCATCCAATTGAGATTCACCGGCCCGGCGTTCGCCATGACGTTCGGTGCGATGTTCCGCAGCCAGGGCAACCCGCTCTTGCTTCGGTACTGGAAGCCGCTGCCGCCGTCTCCGTCGATTTTGATTTCGAACTTCAGCGTGAAGTCTTTCGCCTCGATCTCCCGGTAGACGATGTAGGTGTTGCCACTCGGGTTCGTCAGCGTCGATTCGCCGACGATGGCGCCCCCCTCGACGCGCCAGAATTTCGGATGGCCGTCCCATCCCTTCAAGCTCGCGCCGTCGAACAGCGACACGTAGCCGTCGTGATCGTTGAAATCAAGAGGGCTTGGTTCGGTGAACCCTCCGCCGCGACTCGTCCCGACGGGCGCCTGAACGCCCGGCGGTCGCATGGTCTGCGTTGCTCCGCCGGACGTGGACTGAATGAGGGTCAACGAGGCAACGGCGATGGTGATCCCGAGCGCTTGCTTGAAGCCTGTCATCAAACCTCCTGGAGCACTCGGCCGGTCGATCAACGTACCCTGCGTCGCCGCATCAAGTAGAAGCCCGCCGCGAATCCGACGGCTGCGACGAGTAGCGCGGACTCAGAGCCGACGGTGGTCGCGTAGATTGCGGCG
>Ga0209474_10000235_pt1 | contig 66561 bp, 59 predicted proteins | sample GraSoiAngelo_145_FD_185902 | JGI IMG/M metagenome (GOLD analysis project Ga0209474, IMG submission 185902) | Grasslands soil microbial communities from the Angelo Coastal Reserve, California, USA - 14_1009_05_20cm (SPAdes) (version 2) | ecosystem: Environmental > Terrestrial > Soil > Grasslands...
CCGTGTCCGTGATCGTCCCGTGCATCCGCGCCGCCGGTGAGGAAGTTGTGCCCAGCGACGATTCGCTCGGCATCGAGGTCGTCGACGGGCGCGATGCCGGTGTCGAGGATGGCGACGGTGACTCCCGCGCCGCGCGTCGTGTCCCAGGCCGCAGGCGCGCCGACCGCCTTGAGGTGCCACTGCTTGGCGAAGTCGGGATCGTCGGGCTGCCACAGCCGCCGCACCCGCACCACCGGCTCCGCGAAGTGGACGTCGGGGCGCGCACGCAGCGCGGCGAGCGTTTCCGCCTCGCGAGCGGGATCGACGCGCAGGACGACGAGCTCCTCGGGATCGTCGACGTCGTCGACCGGATCGTCCTCGAGGCGCTCGTCCTGGACGACCTCGCCGAGACTCGTCGCGAGGGCGTGGTGCTCTTCGCTGAACCCTTCGAAGCCAACGTCGATGAGGCCGGGCACGACGTCCGGGTCGCCCTGCTGCGCGACGGGCACGGTCCGGCGGCTGCATCCCGTGAGGCCGAAGAGCAGCAAGACGAGCGCCGCGACCAATGCGACGACGGCGCGCTCCGTCAGGCGCGGGCGCGAGCTCAATCCGGCAAGCGTAGTCATGCAGACCTCGGGTTCCCGAGCATACGCCCTTCCGGCCCGGAAATTTCGTAGGAAGAACGCGCTAGTCGTCGAGGTCCAGCTCGGGCAGCGGCTCGTCCGTCTCCGGGAGCTCGATCTCCCGGTGGTCGCCCTTGGAAGGCGCGGGCTCCTCGGGCTCGGGCGTGAGATTGGGCAGCTTGGGGCCCTTGCGCAGCCAGGCCACGACGTTCTTGCCCAGCTCCGGAAGCGATCGCAGGAAGGTCTGATCCGCTTCCGGAACCACCGCCATCGTCGCGCCCTGCCCGAGCATGCCGCGGAGCCGCGTGCGGTCGCACAGCGGGTCGTTCTCCGCGCAGGCGACGAACACGGGTTTTGCGAGCTGCCGCAACCCGGAGAAATCCCAGAGCACGGTGGGCGGCGCGATCAATACCAGCCGATCCACCGAGACGTCCCTCGCCGCGCTCGCCGCCACCGCAGCGCCGAACGAGTAGCCGACCGCGCAAACCGAATTCGCGCGCGTGGAGGCGAGCAGCTGCTCGATGGCCGCGCCCATGTCCTCGATCTCTCCGGCGATGTCGCGAATCCGCCCCGCCCCTGGCTGGTGGCGGATTCGTCCCTGCGAGGCGCCCACGCCGCGATAGTCGAAGCGAAGCGTCGGATGCCCAGCCCGGGTGATCGCCCAGGCCAGCTCCGCGATGACGGGGACGGTCATCGATCCGCCGAGCACCGGATGGGGCGGAGCGAGCACGCATGGCGGAGCCTTGCGCCCACGGTGGTAGAGGCCGTCGAGCGCGATCTCCCCGCTCTTCACGGCAACGCTTCGCTCGAGATATTGCCCTTTGAGGACCACGATTCTCCCGTTGCGATCTCAGACTCGGGCCGGTCAATCCTCCCCGCGCCGGAACACCAAGAACTTCAAATAGCGTCCCTCTGGGAAGGCGATCCGGACCGGATGGTCGGGAGGCTGACGCCGCTCCTCGAGCAGCGTTAGATCGGCCCGCGACTTGATGGCCGCCTCGCGAATCGCCGAGAGGAACTCTTCCGGCGTGACGCGCGCGGAGCAACTGGCGGTGGCGAGGATGCCCCCGGGCCGGAGCACGGCCAGCGCCGCGCGATGGAGCGAGGCGTATCCGTCGATCGCCGCCGGAACCGCCTTCTGCGTCTTCGCGTAGGCGGGCGGGTCGAGCACCACGAGGTCGAAGCGCTCCCCGCGCTCGCGGCGGGCGGCGAGATCCTCGAGCACGTCCGAGGTCACGAAGTCGTGCGCTCCGGGATCGAGCCCGTTCAATTCGAAGTTCTTGCGAGCGAGGAGGAGCGCGGCGCCGTCGCGGTCCACGCTCGTCACCTTCGCCGCTCCGTGAAGCGCCAGCGCCAGCGAGAACCCGCCCGTGTACGAGAAGCAGTTGAGCGCGTTCCCGACCCCTCTCGCGTATCGTCGCAGGGCGAAGCGGTTCTCGCGCTGGTCGAGGAAGAAGCCAGTCTTCTGTCCGGCCCTGACGTCGACCGCGAGGACGACGCCGTTCTCGCGCACGACGATGTGCTCGGGAGGCTCGCTTCCCCACAACACCCGCCCGCGCAGAGCCCTGCCCGCTTCTTCGTCGTCGCCGGAGTCGTCTTCGTCCGCGTCGCGCGCTTCCTCGTCGCGGCCATAGACACCCTGGAGCGCGACCTCGCCGCGTAGCGCCTCGACGATGTCGCCGCGATACGGTCCGAGCCCGGCGCTGTAGAGCTTGAGGACGGCGAACTTCCCGTAGAGATCGACCACCACGCCCGGAAGGAGGTCGTTCTCGCCGTGGACGAGGCGCGCGCAGTCGGTCTGAGCCGGATCAGAGAAGGGCGCGTACGCGCGGCGCAGCGCGATCGCGCGAGCGATGCGGCGGCGCCAGAAATGAGGCCCGATGCCTTCGGCCGGATCGAGCGTGAGCACGCGGACGGCGATGTGCGAGTGGGGATCGTGGAAGCCGCGCGCGACGAACCGCCCTTTCTCGACGACGTCGACGATCGCGCCCGCGGCGAGGCCGGAGGGCGCCTTCTCGAGCGCGCGGCGGAACACCCACGGGTGTCCGGCCCTCAGGTGACGCGCCAGATCCTTTTGCAATTCGAGCTTGACCGTCTGCACGGTCCGTCGTGTCTACCATCCTCAGCAGGCGAGGCGGAGGTTGGACGCGCGTCACCGATGTCGCGATGCACGCCATTCGCCCCGCTCGCCGAGGCCGCGCGCGAAGTTCCCGATGACGAGGCCCGGACGCGCACGGCGCAAGCGCCGCAGGAGCTCGCGCATGCCAACGAGCGGTCCTCCCGCCGAATGCCGCCTCGCGATCTCCAGGTACTGCTCGGGGTCGATGGCCAGGCTCCGGACCTGGACCTGGTCCACGGAGGTAGAGCCGACAAGGGCGCAGAGCGCCTCCGCCTCGCCCGCCTGATCCGTCACCCCGGGGAAGGTGAGGAGGTTCAACGCCGTGTAGATGCCGCGGCGTTTCGCGAGCCGGATGGAACGGACGACGTCCGCGAAGCGGTAGCCCACCGGACGGTAGTACGCCTCGTAGAGCGGTCCGTGCGCGCTGTTCAGGCTGATCCGGCACGCATCGAGGCCCGCATCGATCAAACCGCCAAGACGGTCGGGCAGCGATCCGTTGGTATTGATGTTGATCGAGCCGCGGCCCGTCCGGGCGCGGATGAGGCCGATCGCCTCGGCGATGGCGTCGCCGCGGGTGAGCGGCTCGCCTTCGCATCCCTGCCCGAACGAAACCATGGTGCGCCCCGGGGCGGAGGCGAGATGGGTGGCGCCGATCTCGGCCATTTCCCGCGCGCCGGGCGGCCCGTCCATACGCTCGTGCGAACTGGGAGGCCCGTCTTCCGGCTGCTCGGAGATGCACCCGACGCAGCGGGCGTTGCATCCAACGGAGGCCGGGATGGCGCCCTCGTCGCGCTCGTAGAAGGTGTTCTGCGCGGTGAAGCAGTTCCATTCCAGCGCGCAGCGGGCGAGTTGCCGGTAGAGCGGATTGCGCGGATGCGCGGCGACCTTTGCCTCGACGCGAGCGGGAAGCTCGCCCGTCGAGTGCGAGGCGGGATCCCAGTGGGACCGCCGGTCGGTGCGGAGCGCCCAGACGACGTGGCCGGCTTCGTCGTCCCAACCCGCCATCGTGTAGGCCCACTGCGGAAGGACGGGTGCGATTGCGAGCTTGTGGTACGCCGGCAGCGCGAGCCGGGTCCAACCGGGAGGGAGGACTGCTCCGACCGCCGTAGGACGAACCGTCCGCGAGCCGATCCGGACCGAATGCACCTCGACGATTTCGCCGTTCTCCGGATCGAGACCTAGCGGTCGCCTGCCGGGAAGGACGGAAAGGGTCGCGTGGGGCGGGAGGGCTACCGGCGGATCGATGGCCGGCGCGGCGCCCAGAGGCGTCAGCGCGAGCGCCCGCAGCACCGGGTGCTCGAACACGCGTCCTCGATCATCCGCGAAAAGGAGTCTCGGCAACATGGCAAGGGATCGGTCTTGACCGATCGGGACAGGCTGTTATCGTGCGCGCCCCCTCGACGCAAACAGCGTTTCGGAGCCCGCGATGCTCATCGGCGTCCCCAAGGAAATCAAGACGCGCGAGTACCGCGTCGGCCTGGTCCCCGGCGGAGTGCAAGCGCTGACCAGCCGCGGCCATACGGTGCTGGTGGAGAAGGGAGCCGGCATCGGCTCCGGCGTGCCCGACGAGGCGTACGTCCAGGCCGGCGCGCAGATCGTCTCCAACGCCAAGGAGGTCTGGACGCGCGCCGAGATGATCGTGAAGGTGAAGGAACCGGTGGAGACCGAATACGGCCTCATGCAGGACGGCCAGACGATCTACACCTACTTCCACCTTGCCGCCGTTCCCTCGCTCGCCAAGGCGCTCCTCGACAAGCGCGTCAGCGCCGTGGCCTACGAGACCATCCAGACGGACGACGGCCAGCTGCCGCTCCTCAAGCCGATGAGCGAGGTCGCCGGGCGGATGGCGGTCCAGGTCGGCGCCGTGCAGCTCGAAAAGAGCAATGGCGGCAAGGGCGTGCTGCTCTCCGGCGTGCCGGGCGTGCGCCGCGGCAAGGTGGTGATCCTCGGCGGCGGCGTGGTCGGCGCCAACGCGGCGAAGCTGGCGAGCGGCATGGGCGCCGAGACCGTCGTCCTCGACGTCAACGTCAACCGGCTGGCCTATCTCGACGACATCTTCGGGTCGCGGATCCAGCCCATCTACTCGGACGCCGACCAGATCGCGAAGTACGCGCGGGACGCCGACGTGCTGGTGGGCGGCGTGCTCATCCCCGGGGCCCGCGCTCCCAAGCTCGTCAGCGAGAAGCTCATCTCGCAGATGTCCGAGGGCTCGGTGGTGGTGGACGTCGCCGTCGACCAGGGCGGCTGCATCGAGACCTGTCGGCCCACGACGCACGACAACCCGACCTATACCGTGCACGGAGTGATCCACTACTGCGTCGCGAACATGCCCGGCGCGGTGGCGCAGACGTCGACCTTCGCCCTGACCAACACTACGATCGCCTACGGCGTGAAGCTCGCCGACCTGGGGGTGGTCGAGGCCGTCAAGCGGGACCGGGCGCTTGCACTCGGGATCAACACCTTCAACGGCCATTGCACGTACAAGGCGGTGGCCGAGGCGCTCGAGCTGCCGTACACGCCGCTGGACAAAGCCCTCTCGACCCGGCGATAGAGTTTCCAAGACCGCGCAGTTACAGTGGAATTCCCCGGGCCACCTGGTCGGCAGGCCTAAGCCCGCGGCGCATGGAATGCAAGGGGAGGAGCGGTGGTTTCCAAGGTGGTCGCCGCCAGTTAGATTGAACGCAGACGGTCTCCTTCGCAGTCCACGGCAACGGGATGCTCGACTTCAAGCACACCGACAGGACGCGCAGGGAGTTCGAGGCCCTCGCGCTCGAACACCTCGATCCGCTCTACTCCGCCGCCCTTCGCCTGACGAAGAATGAGCGGGACGCCGAAGACCTGGTGCAGGACGCCTTCCTGCGCGCCTTCCGCTTCTTCGACAAGTTCGAGCGCGGCACCAACATGAAGGCCTGGCTGTTCAAGATCCTCACCAACACCTTCATCAACCGATACCGGCGCCGCGTGAAGGAGCGCACGGTGGTCGAGGGGGCCGCGCGCGAGACGACGAGCGACAAGTTCATCGTCAAGGAGACCAACGAGAGCGCCGTCAACCCGGAGCAGTATTTCTTCGACAAGCTCCTCTCCGACGACGTGCTCCGTTCCATCGACGGGCTGCCCATCGATTTCCGCTTGGTGGTAATCCTCGCCGACCTCCAGGAGTTCTCCTACAAGGAGATCGCCGAGATCATCGACGTGCCGGTGGGCACGGTGATGAGCCGCCTCTACCGCGGCCGCAAACTGCTGCAGAAGAACCTGCTCGGATACGCCGTCGCCCAGGGCGTCGTCGCCGGATCCCGGGCCATGGATCTCGGCGTGGAAGTAGAAGTCGAAGGCGAGATCCTCGAATTCAAGCGCCGCGCGCGCTGAATGCATCCCATGCCTCTCGAGTGCCGCGATCTGTCGACCTTCCTTCCTGCCTACGTGGACGGGGAATTCGCAGGCACGGAGACGGCGGAGATCGAGGACCACCTCACGGGCTGCGCCGAATGCCGCCGCGAAGTCTCGGTCCAGGAAGGTCTCAAGGCCGCGGTGCGCCGCGCCGCGCCGGCGCTCGCGCCCATCGAATTGCGCGAAGCCGTGCGCGAGAAGCTCCGCGACGCCGAAGGACCTCCGGGCCGGTGGGATGCATTCTTGCGCAATCCGTTCGGCGTCGGGCTCGCTGCGGCGGCGGTCGGTGCCGCGGTGTGGTTCCTCGCGGGCGGGCTCACCCATCCGATCCTCCCCGGCGGGCGATCGCCGCTTCTCGAGGACGGCATCTCTCTCGCTCTGCACGGGCGGCAGCTGCCTCTCGACTACACGGGAAGCGACGCGAGCGCCGTGCAAGACTGGTTGGGGAAGCGTCTTCCTTTCGCCGCGCGCGTGCCGCGGCTTCCCAACGGCTCTTTGCAAGGCGTGCGATTGTCGCAACTGCGTTCTCATCCGGCGGCGCTGGTGGCCTACGATCTTCCCCGCGCCGGCGGTCGCGTCTCGCTCGTCATCGTCGACGATCCCGAGGAAGCGTCGCTTCCCGGCACCGCCCGGCAGGTAGCCAATCGACAGGTGTGGCTCAGTCGCAGCCGTGGCTACAATGTGGTCTCCTGGAAGACCAACGAGATCGTCTACCAGCTCATCTCCGATCTCGACGAGCAAGACGTCCTCCAGCTCGTGCAAGCGGCCGAATTGCGCTGAAGAGCATCCGTCCTGCGGCCCAGCCGCTCCGCCTTCCGCAGCCGGAGTCATGAAAATCCCCCAGTTTCATTGACACTTCCGGCGGGGCGCCCGTACTCTCGTGATTCCAGCGAAAGGCAAAAAAAGCACGCCATGGCCAAGCGAATCCTTGTCATCGATTCGGACGAATCCTTTGCGAACGTCCTCGCTGCCGCGATTTCGAAGAGCGGGCTCGTGCCGCTCACCGCGACCAACAGCGAGCACGGCATGACGCTCGCGAAGCAGGAGAGCCCGGATCTGATCGTCGTTTGCGTCGAGGCGCAGCCGACCAACGGCTACATGCTCTGCACGCGGCTGAAGAAGGATGAGAAGCTGAAGTCGATCCCCGTCATCCTCACCAGCGCCAACGCCACGCCCGACTCCTTCGAGAAGCACAAGAAGCTCAAGACGCGCGCCGAGGACTACCTCATCAAGCCGTTCCCCGCCGCCGCCCTGATCGAGAAGGCTTCGGCCCTGGTCGGCATCGAAGTGCCCATCGAGGAGGCAGCCCCGGCGGAGGACGACGAGTCGCTCGGCCTCGGCCACCTCGTCCCCACCGACGATGAGCCCATCCGCCTCACCGACGACGACGTGCGCGACGCCGCGCCCGTCGACGAAGCGGTCCTCGTCGACGACGGCATCGAGGAAGTCGTCCAGCTCGAGGAGAGCGTGGCGGAAGGCGATTCGGACATGGAGATGTTCGACCAGGCCTTCGAGTCGTTGAAGCCGGTAGAACCGGCTCCGCTGGAGCGGCCCCACCTTCGCCTCGCGCCGGAGCCCGAGGCCGGGTCCGAGAACGCCGCCGCGGACGAGCCGCTCTCCGCGCCCACCGAAGTCAGCGCGCCTTCCGACGAGCAGATCCTCGCCGGCTTCTCCGGCGACGAGGATCTCCCCGTCGCGGTCCCCGAGACCGACTCCGAAGAGGTGGTCGCCGACGAGCCCGCGCTGGTCGCGGAGTCCGAGGAGATCGTCGAGGACGAGCCGCTCGAGGCCCAGCCCGAGATGGCCGAGGTCGTCGAGGAGCCGGCCGGCGAGGACGAGAGCTTGTTCGGCGGGCCGACCGTCTCCGATCTGGAGGCCCGCATCGCCGAGCTGGAGACCGCCCTCACCGAGAAGAGCGCGGATATCGAAACGGCCCGGCTGACCTCGCCCTCCGCGGAGCTGCAGCGCCTGAAGGAAGCGCGCAACCGCCAGGAGAAGGAGATCATCCGCCTCAAGGAAGAGCTGCACGAGAAGGACAAGCAGCTCCTCACCCTCGAGGAGCAGCAGACCGCGCTCGAGGCGCAGAACCAGGAGCTGCGCGACGAGACCCGCAAGCGGGAGTCGGCTGCCAAGGCGCTTCAGCAGCGCGCCGACGCTCTCGCCGCGGCCGCCAAGAAGCTCGAGCGCGAGCTCGCCGGCGCGCGCGAGGAGTTGAAGTCGGGCGCCGCCGCCAAGGCGAAGGTTGCCGAGGGCGAGAAGCTCCGCAAAGAGCTGGCCGAGGCGAAGTCGCGCATCGAGTCGATGGAGACGGAGATGATCGGCGTGCGCGAGCTGCAGGAGAGCGAGTCCGCCTCGCTGAAGGCCGAGCTGGAGAAGCTCCGCGCCGAGGCGGAATCCGCGCGTTCCGAGGCCGCCGAGGCCGCGGCCTCCTCGGGCCAGAACGAGGAGCGGGCCGTCAAGGCGTACCAGAAGATCAAGAACGACGAGAAGCTCCGCGAGAAGACGCGCAAGGCGCTCGAGATCGCACTGGCGCTCTTGCAGGACAACGCCGTCGAGCCTGCGGAACAGCGCGATCAGGAGAAGCGGGCGGTCTAGACTTTCTTCTCGAGAAGCTTCCGCGCCTGCGTCTGTAGCGCGGGCGAGATGTTCCGGTTCTTCGACACGCCCTTCAGCTCGCTCGAGCGGAGGAGCACGAGAAACCGCATCGCCACCGCCACCGGCACCTTGGGGTTGTTCACCAGGTTGACCTTGATCGTGTAGTTCTTGGTGAGCTGCCGGTTGTTGTAGATGTGCTGCAGCACCTCGCCGGGAGCGGTGCGGGTATTCGCCACCTTGGCGATCTCGCCTTCGCTGATCCGCGGGCTCTGCACCACCGCCAGCTGGACGAGCTTGTTGGGGTCGCGCAGGAGGATGGTGCGGACCTCCTTGTTCCCCTTCTTGTTCGCCCACTCGATCTTCTTGGCGATGGAGAGCTTGGAGATCTTCTGCGCGATGGTCAGGCGCTTGCCCTCGGCCGCGGCCTCCTGCTCCGGCGTCTCGCGATCCTCGGCGTCCCTCGCGGCGTCGGTGGCCCCCATCTCCTCCAGCGCCTGCTCGGCGGCGGCTTCCTCGGCCTGGGCCGCTGCCGCTGCCGCCAGGGCAGCTGCCTCGTCCGCGGTGGTCCCGAGGACGCGCTTGCGAGCCGCCTGGAAGGCGGGAAGGTCGGCGAGGACGAGCCCCGACCGGACGCAAAAATCGGTGACGTTGTCGACCGTCACCGGCCGGGTGGCCGGATTCGTCACCAGCGCGCGGACGATGGGGTCGTGGCGCAGCAGGCGGAGCTGGTTCTGCGAGACGAGCTCGGTGATTCTCTCGTGCGGTAGCGCCGCGATCCGCCCAACCGTCTCGTCCGGGGTCGACGGATTGAGGATCAGCATCTCCAGGTACTCGGGCTTCTCCCCGAGCGCCGCCGCGTAGTAGTCGAGCACCTGCGGGTCGGCGGCCTCGTCGCGCAGCGCGACGGCGAGGATGCGGTCGGGAAGCCCCGCGGCGCTGTTCACCGCCGTCTGCCGGACCGTGTCGTCGGCGTCGAAGGTCAGCATGAAGAGCGCCGTCGCCATGTCCTTGGGGCCCATGGGAACGAGCGCCTTGGCGCCCATCATGCGCAGGGGCACCGGCGCCTTCGGATCGACGTGCTTCTGGAAATTGGCCGGAAGGACGTCCAGCGGAAGTGGACACGCGGACGGCCCCGCCCCCGGTTCCGTCATGGGAGCAAATCCTAGCGCAAGCTCGGGGGAAAGCACTGGGTTTTTCTGCCAGAGACTTCAGTCGAACGAAGATCGGGTCGGATCGAACCGCTTCTTGGAAAGCCGCCAGGTGAGCTTTCCGATCCACTTGTTCAAAAAGAAGCTCCGCGGGAGCCAGGGAATGGGCGGAGGCCTGCGCAGGCCGAGGGCGATGAACTCCTGCCCCACGCGCGGATCGTCCGGCGCCAGTTCCTGCGCGCGGCGCAGTGCCCGCACCGCCTGCTCCTTGTTGCGGGTCACCACCAGCGCCTTGGCGAGGTTTACCAGCATCTCGCTCGTGGTCGGACCTCGGCGCACCGCCTCCTCGCAGAAGCGGATCCCGCGCTGGCGGTCGCCCTCCACCAGCACCAGGGTGAGGCCGTAGTTGGAGAGGACGCGGACGTCGTTGATGTTGCGCCGGTAAGCCTTCTCGAACGCGGCGTGCGCGACCTGCGGGTTCTTTTCCAGATCGGCGCGGCCCGACTCGATGAGCGCGGCAAGCTCGGCGTCGGACAGTCCGCCCGGGTGCACGTGCACCGCCACCACCGGCCGCGGGCTCTCCGCATCGCGCGCGGGGGTCGGACCGTTCCTCTGCGCGATGCGCACGCTGGCGCGGATCCGATCCAGCTCGCTGGGAGAGGCCCCGCGCGGAAGCGCGCGACCATCCGTCTTGTCGTCGCGCTCCGCCATCGTCCGCCTCAAGGTTGATTCCGCTGATAGATGATGCGCAGCCCGTCCAGCGTGAGCTGTTCGTCGACGATCTCGATACGCTTGGAAACGTTGGCGATGAGCGGCGCGAGCCCGCCCGTCGCGACGATCTTGACCGGAAAGCCCAGTTCCTCGGCCATGCGGCCGCAGATGCCGTCCACGAGGCCCACGTAGCCGAACACCAGCCCGCTCTGCATCGAGGCGACCGTGTTGCGCCCGACCACCCGATCCGGTTGCTCGAAAGCGACGCGGGGAAGCTTGGAAGCGCGGTGGAAGAGCGCTTCCATGGAGATGGCGATCCCGGGCGCGATGGCGCCGCCCAGGTACTCGCCCTTGGGCGTGACGGCGTCGAAGGTGGTGGCGGTGCCGAAGTCGACGACGATGAGTCCCTGGTGGAAGCGCTCGTACGCGGCGACCGCGTTGACGATGCGATCGGCGCCGACCTCGCGGGGATTGTCGTAGAGCACCGGCATCCCCGTCTTCACGCCGGGGCCGACGAAGAGCGGCTTCTTGTCGAAGAACCGCTTGCACATCTGCTCGAGCGGGAACTGCATCGGCGGGACGACGCTGGAGACGATCACGTCGTGCACTTCCGACAATTCGACTCCGGCGAAATCGAACAAGGTACGGAGCTGCAATCCGTATTCGTCCCCGGTGCGATCTTTCTCCGTCTGGAAGCGGAAGGAATCGCGCAAGACCGCCGGCGTGCGCGTGAGGTCGAACAGCCCCAGCACGGTATTTGTGTTGCCGACGTCGATTGCGAGAAGCACGGGACGAGTATCGACACGCGGTCGTGCGCCGGTCAACAAACGCAAGGAACGCCGAGGCCCTACACCACCCTGCAGTGCTCCACTTCGCCCGCTACCACGCGCACGAGAGCGCCGCCTTCCACACGGACGACGAGGGCGCCGTCTTCCGCCAGATCGACGGCATCGCCTTCCACCATGCGCATCTCTTTGCCGCCCTCGCCTACCTCCGCCCGCACGCGCCGGCCCAGCGTCGACGAAAGCTGCAGGAAACGCTCGCGCACCGGCGCGAAGCCCTCCAGGTCGTGGAGCGCAAGCCATTCGTCGAGCGACTCGAGCAGGCGCGCGAAGACGAGCAGGCGCGCGACGGTCTCGCCCCGCTCCAGCGCGAGGCTGGTGGCCGTTTGCCGCAGCTCGTCGGGAAATTCGCCGCGCGCGGTCCCGCAATTGAGACCCACCCCGAGGACCGCATGGCGTACCGCGGCGCCTTCGGTGCGCAGCTCGGCGAGGAGTCCGGCCAGCTTCCGGCCTTGGCACTCCACGTCATTGGGCCACTTGATCCTCGCCGAGGTGGCGCCGAACTCGCGGGCCGTCTCGCAGACCGCGACCGCCGCAGCGAGGGCCAGCTCCGGGGCGCGAATCGGCGGGATCGCGGGCCTGAGCACCACCGAGAAAACGAGCGAGCCGCCCGGCGAGTCGATCCAGCGCCGCCCGCGCCGCCCGCGTCCTTCGGTCTGCCGCTCGGCGATCACCACCTCGCCGTGCAGCGCGCCGGCGTCGGCGAGCCGGTGCGCCTCGTCGTTCGTCGAGGCCACCTCTTCGAGGAAATGGATCCGACGTCCGACGTCGGCGCTGTGCAAGAGCGGGGACAGCTCGCGCTCGGAGAGGCCTCCGGGAAGCCCGGCCAGCCGGTATCCGCGCCCGCCGGAGGCGAAGATCGAATATCCGCGCGCCCGCAGGGAATCGATGCGCTTGAGCAACTCGGTGCGAGGCAAGTCGAGCTTGTCGCAGAGCGCGTTTCCGGGCACGAAGTCGTCGGAGTCGAGGAGCATCTCCAGGACGAGAGCGTCGAGCCGCTCGTCGGCGAAGTGCTCGCCCTCGGCGAGGTGAGTGCCCTCGGGCATCATGCGTGCGACTCGACGAGCAGGCTGAGATCGACGGCCCGCGACGAGTGCGTCAGGGCGCCCACCGAAACGTAATCGACCCCGCAGGCCGCCACCCGCGGGAGCCGCTCGAGCGTCATCCCGCCGCTCGCCTCGGTGGGAACGCGGCCCGCCACCTGCTTCACGGCCGCGGCCAGCTCGCGATCGCCGAGATTGTCGAGAAGCAGCATGTCCGCGCCGGCGGCGAGCGCGTCGTCGATCTGCGCCGGAGTGGAGACCTCCGCCTCGACCTTGAGGAAGGGACTGGCGAGCCGCTTCGCGCGTCGCACCGCCTCGCCGATGCCGCCCGCCGCCGCAGCATGGTTGTCCTTGACGAGGATCCCGTCGAAGAGCGCGCCGCGATGGTTCGTGCCGCCGCCGGCGCGCACCGCGGCCTTCTCCAGCGCCCGCATCCCCGGTGTCGTCTTGCGCGTGTCGAGGAGCTTCGTCCGGGAGCCGGCGAGAGCTTCCGCGTAGCGCCGGGTGAGCGTGGCGATCCCGCTCAGGCGCTGGAGGAAGTTGAGCGCGGTGCGCTCCGCGGTGAGTAGCGCGCGCAGCCGGCCGCGAACCCGCAGCACGGCCGCGCCCGCGTCGACGCGCTGGCCTTCCTTGGCGAGCGCCTCGAGAACGCATTCCGCATCGAGCGCGCGGAAGACCCGCGCCGCGGCGGCGACGCCCGAGACGACGATCTCTTCCTTCGCGACCACAAGCGCCGAACCGCGCGCCCCGGCGGGGACGCATGCCTCTGCGGTCCGGTCGCCCGGACCGACGTCTTCTTCGAGCGCAAGCGCGATCAGGCGGCCGACGGCATCATCCGGCCGCCCGAGATCGAGATCGCTAGCGCCGTCCGCCAAGAGAACGCCTCACCGCGCGCTGCGCCGCGCCGACGGGCGCTGCTTGCCGCCGGTCTTGCCGCGGCCGCCCTTGGCGGAGGTCCGGCCCTGGCCGCGGCTTCCCGGTCCGCGGCCCGTCGCGGCGCGGCGGTCGCCCTTGCCGACCGGCCGGCCCTTCTGCTTCTTGGCGCCGCCGCGGGTGCCCTTCTTCGCGCCCTTCGCCGCGGCCTGCCGCCCGAGCTTCCCGCGGGCGCCCACCTTGCCGGCCTTCGACGCCTTGTTCTTGGCGCCGCGCACCGACTTGCGGCGCACGTCCGGCTTGCCGGTCTTGCCGCGAGTCGACTTCGAAGCCTTCCGCTTCGCGGCCCGCTTCTGGATCTTGGGTGCGATTTCGGCCATCTCTTCGAGCTTCTCGATCTCGCTCTGCGGGCCCCCTTCCTCGTCCGCGTCTTCCTTCTTGGTCATCAGGCCGCGAGCGATCGACTTCACGCGCGTGATTGCCTGGGCAGCGATGCCCTCCTCCTCGTCCTCGGCCGATGCTGCCCCCGCGCCTCCGCCCTCTTCCTTTTCGGCTTCCGCCTCGGACGAGAAGCCGGGATGGCTCGACGTCTCGGGCTTGTCCTCCTCCTCGCCTCCGGGCGCCGCCCCGGAACCGCCCGCGGGCTGGCCTTGCGCCGGGCCCCCGTGCGTTCCCATCTGGTCGGCGCCGCGATGTCCCTGCTCCTGCTCCTCGTCCTCGCCGTCGTGGTTCCGCCCGTTGCTCTGTTCGTTCATGCTCTCCTCCGGGCTGGCGACGCGCGAGAGGTGGCGCGCCAGCTTGTCTCGCTTTGCCTGCAATTCTGCCGCTCGCGCGCGATCCTTCTCCACCACTTCGGCCGGTGCGCGCGCGACGAATCCTGGATTGCCCAGCCGCTTCTCGATGCCGAGCAGATCCGCCTCGATCTTGCCGATCTCCTTCTCGACCCGCACTTTTTCCGCGCCGAAATCGATGAGGCCGCGGAGCGGAAGGTGCACCTCCACTTCGGCCTCGACGTGCACGGCGGCGTTCGCCGGCCGCTTCGCGCGGGGAGCGAGCACCGTCACCCGCGACGCGTTGGCGAGCTTGCGGAAGGCGGGCTCGTGATCGCGGAAGGTGCGCTGTACCCCTGCATCGCGCGGCAGGAGCACGATCGGCACGGGCTGGTTGGGCGGCAGGTTCACCTCGCCGCGCACGGAGCGGGCGCCCTCGATGGCCCGGGCCACCAGATCCATCTCGCGCTCGGCGACGGGGTCCACCTGGTAGCCTTTGCCCCGCGGATAGTCCGCGATCATGATCGACGGCGCATGCCCCTTCGCCTTGGGCAGCCGCTGCCAGACCTCCTCGGTCACGAAGGGCATGAAGGGATGGAGGAGCCGCAGGGCACCTTCGAGCGCACGCACCAGCGTCGCCTGCGCGGAGGCCTTCGCCCCGGCGCCGAGCTGATCGTAGAGGGCCGGCTTGGCAAGCTCGATGGCCCAGTCGCACAGCTCGCCCCAGACGAACTTGTAGATGCCGTTCGCGGCTTCCGAGAGGCGGAAGTCGTCCATCGCGGCGCGCGTCTCGTCGGCGAGGCGCGACAGGCGGCTCAGGATCCACCGATCGTAGACGCTCGCCGGCTGCGCCGGATGGTCCGGATCGTACCCGTTCGCGTTCATGAGGACGAAGCGAGCCGCGTTCCAGATCTTGTTGGCGAAGGCGCGGTATCCGGCGATGCGCTCGGTGGAGAGCTTGATGTCGCGGCCCTGCCCCGCCATCGAGGCGAGGGTCATGCGCAAGGCATCCGCGCCGTGCTTGTCGGTGACGTCGAGGGGATCGATCACGTTCCCCCGCGTCTTCGACATCTTTTCGCCCTTCTCGTCCCGCACCATGGCGTGGAGGAAGACGGTCCGGAACGGCACCTCGCCGCACAGGTGCAGCCCGAGCATCGCCATCCGTGCCACCCAGAAGAAGAGGATGTCGAACCCGGTCTCCATCACCGAGTTGGGATAGAAGGTCTCGAGCGCCGCGGTTCGCTCGGGCCAGCCGAGGGTGGAGAAGGGCCAGAGGCCGGAGCTGAACCAGGTATCGAGGACGTCCGGATCCTGCCGGAGGCTGGTAGACCCGCAGGTCGCGCACTTCGACGGAGTCTCGCGCGCGACTGTGACGTGGTCGTTCTCGCAATACCATGCCGGAATCTGGTGCCCCCACCAGAGCTGCCGCGAGATGCACCAGTCGTGGATGTTGTGCAGCCAGCGGAAGAACTCCGCCTGCCACACCTCCGGCACGAAACGGATCCTGCCGGCCTCGACGGCGTGCACCACCGGCTCGGCGAGCGGCTTCATGGAGACGAACCACTGCTTGCTGAGGAGCGGCTCGACCACCGACCCGCAGCGCTGGCAGTGCCCGATCGAATAATTGTGCGGCTCGGTCCCGCGCTGGAGACCGAGCTCCGCGATGCGCGCCTTCAGCGCGGGGCGGACCTTGATGCGGTCCTGACCCCGGAAGGGGCCGGCGTTCTCGTTGAGCGTCCCGTCCGGGTTGAGGATGTTGACGAGCGGCAGGTGGTTCCGCTTCCCCGCCTCGAAGTCCTCGAAGCTGTGCGCGGGGGTCACCTTCACAGCGCCGGTGCCGAACTTCGGATCGACCAGTTCGGCGTCGGCGATGATGGGGAACTCGCGGCCCACGATCGGGTGCCGGATCTTCTTGCCGACGAAATTCTCGTAGCGCGGGTCGTCGGGATGCACCGCGACCGCGGTGTCGCCGAGCATCGTCTCGGGCCGCGTGGTCGCGACGACGATCTCGCCGCTGCCGTCCGCGAGGGGATAGGCGAACTTGTAGAGCTCGCCCTTCGTCTCCTGGTGATCGACCTCCAGATCGGAGAGCGCCGTGCTGCAGCGCGGGCACCAGTTGATGAGGCGCTCCGCACGATAGAGCAGCTTCTCTTCGTGCAGCCGGTTGAACGCCTCGCGCACCGCCCGCGAGGACATCTGGTCCATGGTGAACCGCTCGCGCTCCCAGTCGAGGGAGGCGCCGAGAGCGCGGTGCTGCACGCCGATGCGCGAGCCGTACTGCTCCTTCCACTTCCACACGCGGCGGACGAACTCCTCGCGGCCGAGATCGTGGCGCGACTTCTTTTCCGTCTTCTGCAGCTCGCGCTCGACCATCATCTGCGTGGCGATGCCGGCGTGGTCGATCCCGGGCAGCCACAGCGCATTGAAGCCGTTCATGCGCTTGTAGCGGACGAGCGCGTCCTCGAGCGTGGCGGTGAGCGCGTGGCCGATGTGCAGGCTGCCCGTGACGTTGGGCGGCGGCAGGACGATCGAGAACGGCGGCTTCTCGCTACGATCGGCGGCGCGGAAGTAGCCGCGCTCTTCCCATTCGCGCGCCCAGCGCGTCTCGACCGGGCGGGGCTCGTACGGCTTGTCGAGCACCGGATCGAGATCTGTGGCCGCGCGCGCCATCGACGAAAATCCCTCCGCTCCGCGCGGCTCGAGAGCGCGCGACCGCGTGGAGATACCACAACGATCCCATTCGGGGCAGAGCGCGCGGACTGTGGAGGGCAGGAGCGCGCTCTCTACTGTCCGCGCTCCTTCATGAGCCGATCGAGCTCCTCGCGAATGATGGTCTCCGCGAGCTCGGGAATGACTTCCCAGGCGATCTTCTCGATCACGTCGCGGGAGGCCTTCGACAGGGCTTCCCGGAGCAGGGCCTCGCCTCCGTCGCCGGCCGGGCGCCTGTCCGGCCGGGAGGGCACCACCGATAGCGGTGTCTTGGTCGCTGGCGAACGGACGGCGCGGAGCGGCGGAGCCTCTTCCTCGGCCATGTCGTCGTCGAGGAGGATTTCTTCCTCTACTTCCGCGGACATAGCCTCCGGCATGGGCGGGGGCCGCGCAGGCGGCGGAGGGCGGGAGACCGGCGCCGGCGGCTTCGAGCCGGGGACCGGCGCAGGGCGCGCTGTGGCAGGCCGCCCGGCTGCAGGAGGAGGTGTCGACGGCCTGGGAGCCGCCACTCCAGGCGGGCGGGAGCCCGGGGGCGGCGGGGCGGAGGAACGCGGCGCCCCCGGCGCGGGCGGCGCGGATGGACGTGGCGCTCCCGGCGTGGGCGGCCTGGCCCCCGCAGGCGGAGGGCCGGAAGGAGGCCGGGGCGCGGGAGGCCGTGCGCCCGCAGGGGGCGGCGCCGATGGTCGGGCGGCAGCACCTCCCGCGGCCGGGGGCGGCTGACTCGGAGGCCGCGCCGGCGGAGGAGGCTTGGAAACCTGCTGGGGAGGAGGACCCGGAGGACGGGGTGGCGGCGGCGCGAAGGGCCTCGCCGCCTGTGCCGGTGCCGGAGCCTGCGCACCGGCCGCCATCGGCTTCGGGTTGGCGAGAATCTGCTTCACCTGGTCGAGCAGCTTTTGCGAGTCGAACGGCTTCGCCATCTGCCCGTTGGCGCCGACCGCGACCGCGCGCGAGGGGTCGAGGGGCGTTCCGCCCCCGAGCAGGAGGACCGGCGTCTGTTTCAGCGCGGCGTCGGCGCGGACCTTTTCGCAAAGCTCGTACCCGCTCAGGCCCGGCATGTCGACGTCGGCCAGGATCAAGTCAGGCTTGAGATCGCGCGCTCGCTCGAGCGCTTCCGTCCCGTTGGCGACCGTCGTGAGCGCGAAGTCCTCCTTCTTGAACACCATCCCGACGGCCGTGCGGATGGTCGTCGAGTCGTCGGCGAGGAGCAAGGACTTCGGCATGCGACGGGCGCCTCCGGAAAACGGCGGCGTTCACCTGTACTCGCCCTCCTGGGGCGAGGCAAGCTTTCGCAAACTTCAGTAATCGAGGTCGTCGCCGCCGCCGTAGTCCATGCCGCCGGGGCCGCCTCCCATGCCGCCGGCGCCCGCTCCCGCTCCGCCCTTCTTCTTCTTCACCTTCTCGGCGATGAGCGCTTCGGTGGTGAGGAGCAGGCCCGCGACGCTCGCCGCGTTCTGCAGCGCGCTGCGCGTCACCTTGGTCGGGTCGATGACGCCGGCACGCACCAGGTCCTCGTACTTGTCGGTGCGGGCGTTGTAGCCGAATCCGCCCTGCCCTTCCTGGACCTTCTGCAAGACGATGCTGCCTTCGAGCCCTGCGTTCCCGACGATGCGCCGGAGCGGTTCCTCGATGGCGCGGCGGACGATCTGCATGCCGACCTTCTCGTCGGCCCCGAGGGTGAGGCCGTCGAGCGCCTTCTGGGTACGGATGAGCGCGACGCCGCCGCCCGGCACGATGCCTTCCTCGACCGCCGCGCGGGTGGCGTGGAGAGCGTCCTCGACGCGGGCCTTCTTCTCCTTCATCTCCGTCTCGGTCGCCGCGCCGACCTGGACCACCGCCACGCCGCCGACCAGCTTGGCGAGCCGCTCTTGCAGCTTCTCGCGGTCGTAGTCGGAAGTCGTCTCCTCGATCTGCGCGCGGATCTGCTTGATGCGCCCTTCGATGTCCTTCTTCTCCCCCGCGCCGTCGACGATGGTGGTGTTCTCCTTGTCGATGGTGATGCGCTTGGCGCGGCCCAGATCGTTGAGGGTGAGCTGCTCGAGCTTCTTGCCCAGCTCTTCCGCGACCACCTGCCCGCCGGTGAGGACGGCGATGTCCTTGAGCATCTCCTTGCGCCGATCGCCGAAGCCGGGGGCCTTCACCGCGGCGACCTTGAGCGTGCCGCGAAGCTTGTTGACGACCAGCGTGGCGAGCGCCTCGCCCTCGATCTCCTCGGCGATGAGGACGATGGGCCGGCCGGTGCGGACCACCTGCTCGAGGACGGGGACGAGGTCCGCCATGGCGGAGATCTTCCGCTCGCTGATGAGGATGTAGGGCTCGTCGAGCTCGACCACCATGCGGGCCGGATCGGTGACGAAGTACGGCGAGATGTAGCCGCGGTCGAACTGCATGCCCTCGACCACCTTGAGGGTCGTCTCCAGGCCCTTGGCCTCCTCGACGGTGATGACGCCCTCCTTGCCCACCTTCTCCATCGCCTCGGCGAGGATGTTGCCGATGGTCTCGTCGCCGTTGGCGGAGATGGTGCCGACCTGGGCGATCTCCGTCTTGCCCTGGGTCTTGGTGGAGAGCTTCTTCAACTCGGCGACGATGGCCTCGACCGACTTGTCGATTCCGCGCTTGAGCGCCATCGGGTTGTGGCCCGCCGCCACCAGCCGCTGTCCCTCGCTGTAGATGGCGGCCGCCAGGACGGTGGCCGTAGTGGTGCCGTCGCCGGCGACGTCGCTGGTCTTGGTGGCCACCTCGCGGACCATCTGCGCGCCCATGTTCTGGAAGCGGTCGGCGAGATCGATCTCCTTCGCCACCGTGACGCCATCCTTGGTGACGGTGGGAGCTCCCCAGGACTTCTCCAGGACCACGTTGCGGCCCTTGGGACCGAGGGTCACGGCGACCGCATCGCTGAGAATCCGGACGCCGCGAAGGACCTCCTCCCGCGCCGTCTGAGAAAAAGCAATCTCCTTCGCTGCCATCTGCGCGCCTCCAGCCTTACGCGGGCAGGGGCCCGCCGTGGGGGCGCGAATGTAGACAGGCGCTGCCCCCTGTCAAGGGCGGTTTTGAAGATGGCTTGTCAGCCGGCGTCCATTGGTCTACGCAGCCCCCACCTTTCCAAGGAGATCGCATGCTCGCCCTCGCCGCCACGCTGGCACTACTTGCGCAAGCCCCGCAAAGCGGCGCCGCCGGGGAGAAGGGAAAGGTCTCGGGCAAGGTGACGATCAGCGGACTCGCTCCCAAGCTCGCCAACCTGCCGGTGACCCGCGACATCAAGTCGTGCGGCAACAACAAGCCCGACGAGTCGCTGGTGGTCGGCCAGGCCGGCGGAGTGAAGAACGCCGTCGTCTGGATCGCGGACGGGCCCAAGCCGCCGCGCGGCTTCAAGCAGAAGTACAGGCTCGACCAGAAGAACTGCGAGTTCACGCCCCACATGGTGGCGATGCCCGAGGGAGGGGTCCTCGAGGTGGTGAACAGCGACAAGCTGTTCCACAACGTCCATGCACGCCAGGGCGAGAAGACCATCTTCAACTACGCGATGCCGGTGCCGGACTACACCATTCCCAAGCAGCTCAAGTCGGCGGAGCGCTTGCGCGTCTCCTGCGACGTCCACCCCTGGATGCGGGCCTGGGTGGACGTGCTGCCGACCATCGCCTTCGCCGTGACGGACGATACGGGGACCTACACGATCGAAGGCGTACCGCCCGGCAAGCACAAGGTCAGGCTCTGGCACGAACGCCTCGGGGAGAAGGAGGAGGAAGTCGAAGTCGTCGATGGGCAGACGTCGACGCTCGACGTTCCGCTCACGCCGCGATGACCGTGCGAATCGACCCTGACTTCCTCGTCCGCTGGGTGCGGGAGGAGCTGGAGCAAACGGGCGAGGCGGGAGTACTCGCCGCTCTCGCTGCGCGCGGCGCGGCGGACGGCCTCGACGAGGACGAGGCGGAACTGGAAGCCGCCGAAGAGCTCGCCGATCGGCGCGGGCTGCGCGTCGCCCTTCTCGATGCCTCCGTCGGTCTCGACGAGGTCCAGATCCGCGAGGCGCGCGGCGGGATCGAATGGATCGAGCGGGCGCTCCGTCCCGAGGGCCAGCGGGACCTGTTCGGCGAGCTTTCGCCATCGAGCTGCACCGCGTTCCTGCGCAGCAGCGCCGGGGCGGCGGAACGGTTGCGAACGCTCGCGCGGCTGCTCCGGGAAGAGCCGCATGCCTCGCGCGCCGAGCTGCCCGGCCTGGGCGGCAGTCCCGGCTGCTCGATGCGTTGATCGTGCTAGTTTGCCGGGCGTGGCCGAGCCGGGGACCCTTCCCGCGACGTTGCCCTCAGTAGCGCCTTCCCGGCGTTCCGCTCACTACGGTCCGTTCGCACGCTGGCTGCTCAATGCGCTCTTCGGGCCGATCGCGTTTCCCGACGAGGCGCGCGCCTCGCTCGCGCAGGCAGCGGAGAGAGGCACCGTCGTCTACGTGCTCCGCTCCTCTGCGCTCCTTCATCTCCTCTACCTGAACTGGAGCTTCTGGCGGCTCGCCCTTCCCCTCGCGCGCGCCGCGACCGGGCTCGGGTACCGGATCTTCGCTCCCTTCGCGCGCTGGTATCTGGGAGGTGAGCAGGTCCGTCCTCCCGAAGGCGCCAAGGATCGTTCCGGAGCGGGAGTGGTGGAAGCCGTCCGCCAGGGCGAGTCGGCCCTCGTCTTCCTGCGCATGCCGCGAACCTTGCCGAGCGCCGTGGCGCGGCTTTCCGATCCCTTTCCCGAGCTCGTCGCTCTACAGCGGGCGAATCCAGGTCGCCCGATTCTCCTCGCCCCCGTCACGCTGCTGTGGAGGAGGCGCCCGAAGAAGCTGCGCGGCACGGTCCGCGACTTCCTCTTCGGCGATCCGGAGGAGCCGGGCGCCATCCGCAGCGTCTCCTCCTTCCTCTTCCATCGCAGGCAGGCGGTGGTGAAGGTGAGCGCTCCCATCGATCTGGCCGCGGTCGCCGCGGAGGATCCGGCGGCGCCCAACGACAGCGTGGCGCGGAGGGTTCGCGGCGCGCTCTACCATCACCTCGCCCGTGAGGCGCGCGTCGTCACCGGTCCGCCGCTGAAGAGCCCGCAGCGCGTCGCGGAGCAGACGCTCAACGATCTGCAGCTGCGTCACGCATTGGAGGAGATCGCCAGCGAAAAGAAGGTCTCGAAAGAGCAGCTCGATCGGACGGCGCGCAAGCACCTGCGCGAGATCGCGGCCCGCTACACGCCCTTCGCCGTCGATCTGCTCAAGGCGGTGGTGGGCTGGATCTTCACCCGCATCTACGACGGCGTGGACGTCGACGAGGCCGGGATGCAGCGGCTCGCGCAGGCGGGGCAACGGGCGCCGCTCGTCCTCTGCCCGTCGCACAAGAGCCACTTCGACTACATGGTGATGTCCGTCGTCTGCGACGACTACGGCCTGCAGCCGCCCCACGTCGCGGCCGGCGACAACCTGAACTTCTGGCCGGTCGGGCGGCTTCTGCGCATGGGCGGAGCGTTCTTCATCCGGCGCAGCTTCAAGGGCGACCGCGTGTACGGCGCGGTCATGGCCGCGTACGTGAAGCGGCTCCTCACCGACCGCTTCACGCAGGAGTTCTTCATCGAGGGCGGCCGGTCGCGCACGGGGAAGCTGCTCCCGCCCAAGTTCGGAATGCTCACCCTGGAAGTGGAGGGATGGCTGAGCGGCGTTCGCGAGGACGTGATGTTCGCGCCCATCTCCATCTCCTACGAGAAGATCCCCGAGGCGCGGAGCTATCAGCAAGAATTGCTCGGCGGCGAGAAGCAGAAGGAGGACGCTCGCGCGCTCCTCTCCGCGACCAAGGTGCTGCGCAGCCGGTTCGGCAGGATCACCATCCGTTTCGACGACCCCATCTCGCTGCGCCGCGTATTCGAGGAGCGCGGGATCGATCCGGAGACGCACACTCCCGAGGAGCGCAGGGCGCTGGTCCGGGCGTTGGGCCTGCGCATCGCCGCCGGGATCAACCGTGCCATGCCAGTCGCGCCGGTCGGTCTGGCGAGCGCGGTCCTCCTCAGCCACGATCGCCGCGGCATGGCCGAGGACGAGGTGCTCTCCCGGGCCGAGTTCCTGCACCAGGCGGCGCTCGATGGCGGCGCGCGCACGCCGGCGTGGCAAACGAACGCGCGGGAGACTCCCCCGGCGTCCCTGCGCGAGTCTGGCCTCGTCCAGCGTGCGCTAAGGTCGCTGACCGTCGACGGCCACTTGAAATCGCAGGAAGCGGGAGGGCAGCGCTTCTATTCCGTGGTCGAGGAGCGCCGGATGGCGCTCGACTACCACAAGAACTCGATCCTCCATTTCCTCGTCGCTCCCGCCATCCTCGCGGTCGCGCTGCGCAGCTTCGGCGGGCAGCGCGTTCGCGTCCCGGAGCTGATGCGACGAGCCCGCGAGCTTTCCCAGAACCTCAAGTACGAGTTCATCTTCGAGCCCGGGCGCACGCTGGAATCGGTGGTCGAGGCGACCCTCGGGCATCTCGTGCGCTGGGGAATCGTCGAGCGCCAGGGAGACGACGCCGTCCCGGTCGCGTCGGGCGTACGCGCCGGGCAGCTGCTCGCCGATCTCCTCCGCCCGTATCTGGAAGGGTTGTGGGTGGCGGTCGACGCCCTCGAGTTGCTCCAGGCAGGGCCGATGAGCTCGCGGGAGTGGACGCAGAAGGCGCTCGATCGCGGCCGCGCCGCCTGGCTGGCCGGCCGCATCCGCCGCGTGGAGTCGCTCTCCAAGGCGACGCTGGAGAATGGCATCGACGCCCTGCGCGACCGCGAAGTCATCCGCGGCGCCAAGGTCGAGCTGACCCCGGAGTGGCGCTCGCGCGAAAAGGTCGCCCGGCTGGCGGAAGAAGTAGACCGATACCTCGTGTAGGCCGGTCGACCGGTACCTCGCCTGACAGCCTGTCGAACACGCGGGCGCAGCACCCTTGAAGTCTCCGGGCGCTGCGGTAGGGTCCCCCGCAACCGAATCGAAAGGGCAGCAAAATGGAATTCACTGGGCGCGTCCGAGAGATCCTGAGCTGGTACCACTCCGACAATCCGGGAACGAAGACGAACATCGCCCGTTTGCTCAACCACGGGCGCCTCGCCGGCAGCGGCCGCCTCGTCATCCTTCCAGTGGACCAGGGCTTCGAGCACGGACCCGCGCGCTCCTTCGCGCCCAATCCCTCCGGGTACGATCCCGAGTATCACGCGCAGCTAGCCATCGACTCCGGCTGCAACGCCTACGCCGCACCGCTCGGGTTCCTCGAGGCGGTGGCGGGCAAGCTCGCAGGCCAGATCCCGCTCATCCTCAAGCTCAACAACAGCGACACGCTGTCGAAGGGGCATCCGCCCTGCTCGGCCGTCACGGGCTCGGTGAAGGACGCGGTCCGGCTCGGCTGCGCGGCGATCGGGTACACCATCTATCCGGGCTCCGCGGCGCGGAACACCATGTACCAGGACCTCCGCGAGCTGATCGCCGAGGCGAAGGACAGCGGTCTCGCGGCGGTCGTCTGGAGCTATCCGCGCGGCGAAGGCATCACCGACAAGAAGGGCGAGACCGCGGTCGACGTCGCCGGGTACGCCGCCCACATCGCCTGCGAGCTGGGAGCGCACATCGTCAAGGTGAAGCCGCCGATGGAGTTCGTGTACCAGCCGGAGAACCAGAAGGTCTTCGAGAAGTTCAACATCCCCATCAAGACGATGGCCGATCGCGTCCGCCACGTCGTGCAGTGCTGCTTCAACGGCAAGCGCATCGTCATCTTCTCCGGTGGCGAGGCAAAGAGCACTGACGAGCTCATGCAGGAGATCCGCGGGCTGCGCGACGGCGGGGCCTTCGGCTCGATCATGGGCCGCAACGCCTTCCAGCGGCCGCACGACGAAGCGGTGAAGCTCCTGCGCGACGTGATGGACGTCTTCGCTGGGAAGTAGAGCTAGGGCGAATCCGGTTCGGGCGGCGGACGCGCCTGCGCCCACTGTTCAGGTGTGGGCCGCAGCGTCACGTCGACCTGTTCCCCGACCGATGCAGAGATCTCCGGGCTGCACGGCGCGGTGTCGCACGAGAGCTTGGAATCGGTGACCGGTCCCGGCGCCGTGCGCGGCAATTCCGGACGCACGAGGCCCACGCGGCAGCGGGCTCCATGCGGGATCCACAATGTGGCGCGACCGTCGAGCACGCCGGCCCGCGCCTCCCAGGTATCGCCGCCGTCGCAAACCGCGCGCACGGCCAGCGCCGCGCGCACGGCTCCCTTCGGGCGGACCACTTCGACCGCCGCTCGCCCGGGACGCTCGAACACCGCCACCCAGGTGGCCGGCTTCCGGGCGATGACGGTCGCGTAGCCCTCCTGGGGGTTTCTGAAGAAGCGCGGCGGCGGCAATGCCTCGCAACGCCACGCGCCCTTGGCGAGACCGGGCCATTTGGCCTCGCCGAAGACGTCGGTGAGACCTACGAACTCCTTGCCGCCGGGCCCTACGCACTTGACCCTCGCATCGATGACCGGGTGCCTGAGATCGTCGAACACCTGGACCACGAGGGGACCGGGATTCTGCATGACGAGCCAGAGGATGACCGCGATGAGCACGAAGACGGCGCCGACCACCGTTCCCTCGAGCCATCCCGGAACCCGGCTCACGAACCTTGGCTCGAACGATCCGGAGTGGCCCGCCTGAACGCCGTCCTCGCTCACGGCACGTACTCGGCGCGGCTGTTTTCCGTCTCGAACACTTCCACCCGGCAGATGCGGACCCGCTCGTCGTCCAGCTCGCGGGAGAGCTCCTCGCAGAAGAACCGCGCCAGCTCCTCGGCGGTCGGGTTCCGGCCACCTTCCTGGAAGGGCTCGATCTCGTTGATGTTGCGGTGATCGAACCGCGCCGCCGCGGCGGCCGCCGACTTCTTCAGGCGGGCGAAGTCCAATACGTAGCTCGTCCTGTCGAGCTCCGTCGCCTCGGCGTGGACGACCAGGCGGTAGTTGTGCCCGTGCAAATCTTCGCACCGATCCTCGGACAGACGCACCTGATGCGCCGCCGAAAACCAGAGCTGCTTGCTCGCGCGGTAGACGCCCACGCGCGATACGTAACACGGTCGGACGGGTCAGGCCGCTTCGTGTAGCTCGCGAAGGAAGGACCAGCGCACGAGGACCTGCTTTCCTTCGACCTCGAGGAGCCCGCGCTTGGTGAACTCGCTCAAGGCGCGCGAGACGGTCTCACGGCTGGTGCCGACGAGTCCGGCGATCTCCTGCTGGGTGGGACGCTCGCGGATGAGGATGCCGCCCTCGACCTGCTCGCCCTGCTTGAGCGCCAGCTCGCGGAGGACCCGGGCCACCCGCGCGTAGACGTCGAGGAGCGCGAGGTTCCCGATCACCTCGTCCGCATGGCGCAGGCGGCGGGACATCTCCGCCAGGATGGCGAGGGCGGTGGAGGGGTTCGCGAGCAGGTGCTTGTGGAAGGCGTCCCGGTCGAGCGCGAGAAGCTGCGTCTCGGCGACGGCGACGACGTTGGCGGAGCGCGGCTGCCGGTCGAAGAGCGACATCTCGCCGAAGAAGTCGCCCCCCTTCAGGATGCTGAGGATGATCTCCCGGCCGGTCTGGCCGTAGAGGACCACCTTCACCTTTCCGGACGCGATGACGAACATCGAGTCGCCCGATTCCTCGGCGCTCACCACCACCGTGCCGGCCTCGACGGTGCGAGGGCGCATCCGGCCGCCCAGGTCCGCAAGAACTGCCGTATCGAGATCGCGGAAGATGGCGACCTGACGCAGAAGGACCGTAGGTTCCAAGGCGGCTTCCTCCCCGCGGGACAGTCTGGCACCGCAGCCCGCGTACAGACAACCCACACCTTGACCGCCAATTACCCCCGAGTCTATGCCAGGAGGACAGAATGCGCGCCACGGTGAATGGCGATTCACTCGAATTGCCCGACGGTCTGTCCGTAGCGGATCTTTTGCGCCATCTCGGAGTTCGCGCCGAGCGTGTGGCCGTCGAGCGGAACGGTGCGGTGGTGAAGCGCGCCCGCCACCCGGAGGAGAGGATCGCCGCGGGAGACGTCCTCGAGATCGTCACTTTCGTCGGAGGCGGCTGAGGGGGTGCGCCTCGCACCCGCTCCGGGATATATCTCTCGCCGATGAGCAGCGACGACGCGTTCACCCTCGGTGGCCGCACCTTCCATTCGCGCCTGGTGGTGGGGACCGGCAAGTATCGCGACTTCCCCACCATGCAGAAAGCGATCCTCGCTTCCGGCGCCGAGATGGTGACGGTGGCGATTCGCAGGCTCGATCTGCAGGCGCAGGGCGAGGCGTCATTGCTGCACTGGATCCCCAAGGAGCTGACGCTCTTGCCCAACACGGCGGGCTGCTACACCGCCGACGAGGCAGTGCGGACGTTGCGCCTCGCGCGCGAATTGCAGATCGGCGGGGAACGGCCGCTCGTGAAGCTCGAGGTGCTGGCCGACCAGAAGACCCTCCTGCCCGACGGCGAAGAGACCTTGCGCGCCGCGAAGCAGCTGGTCGCCGAAGGGTTCACCGTCCTCCCGTATTGCAGCGACGACCCGGTCCTGTGCAGGAAGCTCGAAGAGGCCGGTTGCGCCGCGGTCATGCCTCTCGGAGCCCCCATCGGTAGCGGGCTCGGACTGCGCAATCCGTACAGCCTGCAGATGATCCTCGACCAGGCGAAGGTACCCGTGATCGTCGATGCGGGCGTCGGCACCGCCAGCGACTGTGCAGTGTGCATGGAGATGGGGGTCGCCGGCCTTCTCGTCAACACGGCGATCAGCGGAGCGCAGGACCCGGTCGCGATGGCGACCGCGATGAAGCTCGCCACCGAGGCGGGGAGGCTCGCTTTCCGGGCCGGACGGATCCCGCGCAAGCTCTACGGAAGTGCCTCGAGCCCGGTCACGGGCATCGTGGGCAAGTGATCCGGCTCTACCTCGTCACCGATCGCCGACTCGTTCCCGATCTGGTCGCTGCCGTGCGGGCGGCGCTTTCGAGCCTGCCGCCCGGCGTCGCGGCGGTCCAGCTTCGCGAGAAGGATCTTCCCGCGAAGGCTCTTCTCGACCTGGCGTCTCGCCTCCTCCCCGTCTGCAAGGCCGCCTCGGCGCCGCTCTTGATCAACGATCGAGTCGACGTGGCGCGCGCCGCGGGAGCCGACGGCGTCCACCTTCCTTCGCGGGGCCTCCCCGTCGCGCAGGCCCGCGCACTGCTCGGACCGAACCGGCTCGTCGGAGTCAGCTGCCACGCGCCGGAGGAGATCGCGGCCGCCTATTCGGACGGCGCGGACTTCGCTCTCTTCGGTCCGGTCTGGGATTCGCCCGGCAAGGCCGCGCGAGGCGCAGCAGCGCTGAAGGACGCGGTGCGCGCCGCGCCGTTCCCGGTGCTCGCCATCGGAGGCGTGACGGCGGAGACGGCGAGCCAGGCGATGGAGGCGGGAGCCGCCGGGGTCGCCTGCATCCGCGCGGTGCTCGGGGGAGCGGATCCCGGAGCGGCCGCTCGCGAACTGTACCTCGCCGCGAGCCTCTAGCGCTTCGCGAGATTCGGCCGGTCGGAGAGCGCCTGGAGCAGCTTCATGACCGCTTCGTCGGCGGTCTCGGCGCCGATGACGTGCTGCTTGTACAAGCTGCGTCCGCCCACCATCTCGGCGGCGCCTCCCGTGTGGGCGAGCGCCACCACGGGCTTTCCGTCGCGCAGGAGCAGGCCGATCTCGCTCAGCGTGCCGCCGCCGCCGCCGACCACGATGGCGCCGTCCACGGCCATCGCCACCAGCGCCGCCTGCGCCTGACCGACTCCGGTCGGGATGGGCAGGTCGATCCAGGGATTCGCCTCGTGGCGCGAAGGGCCGGGAAGGATTCCCACCACGATCCCTTCGCCCTTGGCCTCGCGGTACCCGCGAGCCGCGCCTTCCATGCAACCGCCCAGCCCGCCGCAAACGAGGTGCGCGCCGGCGTGCGCGAGCGCCTTGCCGACCGCCTTGGCGGTGTCGTCGGTGAGCGGGTCCTCGAGGCCTCCTCCGATCACCGCCACGACCAGCTTCTGGCGGATGGCGGAGAGGTGCTGGACCTCCGGGCGGGGAGCGATCCGGCTGCGCGCCTCCTCGAAGGTCTGCTCCATCTCGTGCCGCATGGAGATGACATCGAGGAGGATGTCCTCAGCGATGGGGTCGTCGGCCGCGACCACCCGCTTCTCCAGATCGCGCGCCATTTCGCCGAGTCCCGTGAACCCGAACGTTCCGGCGGAGCCTGCCAGCTTGTGCAAGGCGTTGCGCAGGTCTTCCTTCGAGCCCGCGCCTCCCTGCTTGGCGGCGGAGAGGGCGGCCGACAGCTTCGCGAGGCGGTCGCCAGTACCCGACAGGTAGTGCTCGAGCATCTCGCGATCCTCGTCGGCGAGATCCGCGAAATCGTCTTTCTCGTCGAACGCCATGCCGAATCCTAGCCCTCGCGGGCCGCCACCGGGAGGGTGAAGAAGAAGGTTGCCCCGTGCCCCGGCTCGCTCTCGACGCCGATCTCTCCGCCGTGGGACACGACGAGCGCCCGGCAGATGGCGAGGCCCAGGCCGGTCCCTTCCTGCTCGCGCCGCGCGCGGTCGGACTGCGCGAAGCGGGTGAACAGCTTGGCCCGGAAGTCCTCTGGAATCCCCGGTCCGCGGTCCCGCACCTCGAACCGCACCATCTCGCCCTTGGCCGTGACAGCCATATCCACCGAGCTGCCCTTGGGGGAGAACTTGAGAGCGTTGGAAAGCAGGTTGGTGAGCACCTGGACGATCCGGTCCCGGTCGGCGCGGACCTCGGGCAGTCCCGGAGGGATGAGGCTCGTCACCGAGACCTCGACCTTCTTGGCAAAGCCGTCGATTCCCTGCACCGCTTCGGCGCACAGCGAGCCGACGTCGGTAGGAACCGGGTCGAGCTCCAGGCGCCCCGCCTCGATCTTGCTCACGTCGAGGATGTCGTTCACGAGGCGGACCAGGCGGTCGGCGTTGCGCTTCGTCACCTCGACCAGCTCGCGGGTCTCGTCGTCGAGCGGCGAGCCGTCCAGGACCAGGGACATCGATCCCTTGATGCTGGTGAGCGGCGTGCGCAGCTCGTGCGAGACGGTGGAGATGAACTCGGACTTCATCCGATCGATCTCGTGGGCGTTGGTGACGTCGTCGAACACCACCATCGAGCCGACCACTTCGCCGCCTGTGCCGAGCGCCGCCGCCGAGTAGCGGCGGAAGATGCGCGGCTTCGGTTCCCCCGGAAGGTTCACCGGGATCTCGCGGTCCTCCTGCTCGACGCCGCCGAGAGCCAGCTCGCCGCCACCGATCAGCGGACGGAGGACATCCTCGAGCAGGCCGATGGGAGCGCCGACGACCTCGCGGCTGCCGAGCGCGAACATGCTGCGGAAGGCGCGGTTCACGACCGCCGCGCGACCGCTTCTATCGACGAGCACGATCCCGCTCCGGGAAGCTTCGACGAGCGCCTCGAGCTGCCGCGAGATGGCCTGCGACCGCGCGCTCTGCTCGCGCACGTCCTCGATGAGCTGGGCACCGGCGATGGCGGTCGCCGCGTGGCGGGCGAGGATGCGGAGGGCTTCGAGCACCTCGTCGCGAAGGGCTTCGCGGCTCCACATGGCGACGACGCCGAGGAGCCTTCCTTCGTGGACGAGAGGATGTCCCGCAAACGAGCGCAACCGCTCGATGCGCGCCCAGTCGGGATCGGCCAGGCTGGGCTCGGATTCCAGATCGTTGGAGGTGACCATGCCGCCGTAGGCGGCGACGCGTCCGACGGAGAAATCGCCTACCGGGACCCGGGCGAGCACGCGATCGAGGGGACCGAGACCGCCGTGCTCGACCAGGTGGAGGCACTGCTTGCGCGACTGGCAGCGGTGGGCGAGCTCGCAAGTCCCGCACTGGTCGCCCGGACCGATCAACCAGACCCGGGCGGAAGCGGCGCCGAAGGTGCGGGTGAGCGCGTCGGTCACCGCGGCGAGGATGCGCTCGCGCTGGAAGGCGCTGGCGACGCTCTCGGTCACCTGCACCGCCGCGCGCAGCGCGCGGACCGTCGCCTCCAGTCGGGCCTGTTCCCGCTCGAGGTCGTCCACCGTCGGCTCGGGAGGCAGGACGGCCAGCCGCCTCCGCACCGATTCCTTGTCGACGGCCGCGCGGGCGGTCACGGGGTCCCAACCAGGCCGTTCACCTCGGCGAGCAGATCCCTGGGCTCGAAGGGCTTGGTGAGGTAGCGGGTGGCGCCGAGGCGCAGCCCCTCCTCGACCTCTTCCTTCTGCGCCTTGGCGGTGAGGAAGATGAACGGTGTGCCGGCGCGATCGGCGCGCTTGCGCACCTCGACGAGGGTCTCGATGCCGCTCATCTCCGGCATCATCCGATCGCAGAGGATGAGGTCGCAGGCGGCGCCAGTATCGAGGTGGGCGAGAGCGGCGCGCCCGCCTTCCGCCAGCACGACCTCGTGCTTGCCGCGTTTCAGCGCGAGGCGGGCGACGAAGCGGATGTCGGCGTCGTCATCGACGACGAGGATTCGGGCCATGGGAAATCCTTCAGGCGGAGAGGAGGTCGAGGAGGGTCTTACGCAGGAGGGGCTTCTTGAGGAAGCCGTCGGCGCCGCACCGGCGCGCCTCGGCGCGAAGGTCCTGGTCGTCCGCGGCGCTCACCACGTACATCCGCGAGGCGCAGTTGCGCACGTCGGCGGAGAAGCGGCGGAGAAGCTCGATGCCGCTCACACCGGGCATGAAGACGTCGAGGATGACGAGGTCGTAGGAACCGCCCTCCGGCAGCACCTCGGACAATTTCGACGAGTCCCGCACCGCGTCGACCACCGCGCCCGCGCCTCCGAGCACCAGCCTGCAGTACCCGAGCACGTCGTCGTCGTCGTCGACCACCAGGACGCGTGGACGCTTCGCGGTCGCCTTGCGAGCCGGCTTCTGCACCGCCGGCACGGTTGCGGCGCGCCGCTCCGGCAGCGGGCGCTTGGCGAGCCCGACCAGCGCGAGCAGGTTCACGCGGTGGATCGGCTTGGTCAGCCAGCCATCCGCGCCCATCTCGGCCGCGCGCTTCACGGTTTCCGGATCGTGCGCCGCCGTCATCATGCAGATGCGAAGGTCTTCGCCGTAGTGCTGGCGCAAGAGGTAGCAGGCCTCGAGCCCGTTCACGTCCGGCATGCGCACGTCGAGGAGCACCAGATCGTAGCGGTCGCCCGGCGGATGGCGGAGGAGGTCCTTGGGATCCGGGACGCAAGTCACCGCGCACCCCGAGGCCTCCAGGATGCGACGGATGAGCGAGAGGACGTCCTGGTCGTCGTCGACGACGAGCACCCGCTTGCGCGGCGCCTCGATCCCGAGAGGACCACCGAGCAAGGGGAGCAGGTCGCGCTCCAGCGAAGACAGATCGAGCGGCCTGCGCAGCGCGGCGTCGCCGCCCCGGTCGGCGGTATCTGCGACGAGCGCGACGCGCGCGTTCGGAAAGCGCGCCTTGACCCGCTGCGCGCCCTCCGCTCCGCCTGCGGCATCGTCGAGGATGACGAGGTCGGGCGCGAGCGCGGCAAGAGCGTCGAGCCCCGCGCGGTGGCTGAGCGAGGAGGAGGCGATTCCCTTGCTGGAAAGGAAATAGCGCAGGAACGCTTGTTCCGCGGGGTGCTCGTTGAGCAGCACGACATTGGGCGAACGCGCCATGGAACCTCCGGCTCTGCGCGTATTGGATCGGCCGCGGAGCCGGATGCTTGAGCGTCGGCGCTTTGACGCTGTCGGGAGCCGGCGGCTCAGGGCGGAGCGCCCACCTGTGCGGCGAAACGTAGGCTTCGCGGAGTGCGGCCGAGGTGGTGTGCGACGAAGGCCGAAAGCGCGCGCGCGGCCTGGCTCGCAGCCTCTTCGAAGGCACGCGCGTCGGCCGGGCGATCGGAGCCGTCGGCGGAAAGGGGCGCCTGCGCGCCGGCGAGTCCCCGCCGCTGCAACTGCGTCAGCGCCGCACGCGCTCCGGCGGTGAGCGCCATCGCGCCCGGGTGCGCGCACCTCTCACATGCCAGGCCGCCCGCGCCGGGATCGAAGGCGGCGCGCCCGGCCGCGATCCGCGCGCCGCACCGCGAGCAGGCGGACAGTTCCGGGGCGAGGCCCGCCGCGTCCAGCGCGCCCAGCTCGAACGCGCGCAACAGCGCGCTCGAAGGCTCGGAGATGCACAGCCGGGTGAGAAAGTCGTCGAGCAGCGCGAAGAGCCGGTCCGCCGGCTCGGACGGGCGCGTCAGATCGTGAAGCAGCTCCGCCGCATATCCAGCGTGCGCGATGCGGTGCAGGTTCTCGCGCAGGCCCGGGTGTGCCTCGACGACCGACGCCTCGCGCAGCATCCACAGCTCCTGGCCAGGTCGCTCGTGCAGGAGGACCTCGACGCGCTGGAACGGCTCGAGCGCACCGGCAAAGCGCTTGCCGCCCGGCCGTGCACCGCGGGCGAAGGCCGACACCCGACCGCGCCCGCGGACGAGCAGATGCACGACGAGGTCGCGTTCCCCGTAGTGATGCGTCCGGAGGACGAGGGCCTCCAGCCGTTCGGCGCGGGTATCCACGAGACGAGGCTACGCGACTGGCGCGCGCCGCGCGAGCGCCCTCAGGACGGACCCAGCTCCTTGAGGAGCCGCTGACATTCGGCGCGGACCTTGTCGTCGCGGGCATCGGTGGTCTTGCCGCATTTCTCGAACTCGCCGCGCGCATCCGGCGCCTTGCCCTGGCGCGCGAAGAGCTTGCCGAGCTGCAGGTGCGCGTCGGCCGTGTCCGGGCAGGTGGCGGCGTACTTCTGGAACGCCTCTGCGGCCGTCTCGAGATTGCCCCGCTCCGCCTGGATGGTCCCGAGCTGCCGCCATCCAAGGCAGTAGCGGGGAGCGAGCGCCAGCGCGGCCCGGATGCGCTGGATGCCCTTGTCCGGCTGCCCCGACTTGTAGAGCGCCCAGCCGAGGTTCGTCTCCGCCACCACCCGCTCGCGGTAGAGATCGTTTCCGAGCGCGAGCTCGAACTCGTGTGCCGCGTCGGCGTAGCGGCCCCGCGAGAGGTAGAAGGTGCCGAGGTTGTTGTGGGCCTCGCTGAAGTCCTTGTCGAGCTCGATGGCCTTCTTGAGCTCGCTCTCCGCCTCCTGCGGCTTGGCCAGCGAATACGCGTAGAGGAGGCCGAGCGCGTTGTGGACCTGCGGCAAGGAATCGTCGTTTTCGTTCGCCTGGAGGTATTCCTTCAACGCGCCTTGCACGTCGCCGTTCTGCAGCAAGGTCGTTCCCAGGTCGTAGTGGATCTCGGCGCCGTTCCGGCGCTGCTCGGCGCTCGGGCCGCTGCACGACCACGCCGAAGCGGCGAGCAGCATGGCGAAGGCCGCGAAGAGCCGCGCGACCGCCGCCAGCGAATCCTGCTCGCGCGGCGCCGCGGGCTTGGAGACGGCCCTTTGCTGCGTCGGGGCGCGGAACGCCGGAAGCCGCACGCGCAGCTCGTCCCGGCGCTCGCCGTCGAGCGCCGCCCACCCGGCCGAGTCGAGGATGAAGCCCATGCTCTCCGCGAAGTTGAGCGCCTCCTCGATCTTCTCCGGCAGTCCGGCGTCGTCCACCAGTTGATCCGGCGTGTAGAGGACGTTCTCGGTGCTCTCCAGGAAGGTGAGCGCGATGACGATCTCGTATCCCCGGCCGAGACGGGAGGCGACGATGGCTGCCTGCGCCGCTTGCGCGGATTTTCCGGGAACCTGCACCAGCGGCTGGTTGGTGGACTCGTACAGGGCGACGATCATGTCGCGGCCTGCGGTGACGTGAGTGCGAGCGGGATCCTCGTTGAACATCAGGTTTTACCGTTCGGATACGACAGCCGGGCGTAGGCGCTGTGGGCGTGGATCGACTCGAAGCTCTCCGCGGAGATCTCGAAGCGTGGAAAGGCCGGCTGGGCCTTCAGGCGCGTCCCCACCTCCCGGACCAGATCCTCGACGAAGCGGGGCCGCGCGTAGGCACGCTCGGTGACGTACTTCTCGTCCGGCCGCTTGAGGACTGCGTAGAGGTCGCAGGAAGCGCACGATTCGACCAGCGCGATGAGGTCCTCGATCCAGAAGAACTTCGCGAACCAGACCTTGACCCGGATCACGCTGCGCTGGTTGTGGGCCGAATGCTTGCTGATCGCCTTGCTGCAAGGGCAGAGGCTGGTGACCGGCACCTCGACGCCGACCCAGAGGTCGGCCTTCTCCTTCGACCCCATCGCCCGGACGCTCGCGCCGAAGGTGCAGGCGTAGTCGACGAGGCCCGCCGCGCCCGTGACCGGCGCGTGCTTTTCGATGAAGTACGGAAAGCGCACCGCCACGTGCGCCGCGGAAGCATCGTGATCGCGGCGCAACTCGCTGCACAGCGCGCGGAACTTCCGGATGTCGATCTCCCGCCGGTGCCGGTTGAGCAATTCGACGAACCGGCTCATGTGCGCGCCCTTGCGCTTGTGCGGAAGGGACACGCTCATGTCGATCTCGGCGACCGTGTGCTGCACCCCGTGCTGGCGATCGAGAACGCTGATCGGGTAGCGCAGGCCGGTGACGCCGGCGCGCTCCAGATCCAGCTTGCGCGCGTCCTCCTCGCTGTGCACGTCGCGGAGGACGGCCGCAATGGGGGTGAGCGTCGCGGAACGTCGCTGCGCCTTCGTCACCCGACCTCCAGTTCGCCGCGTACGATCACGGTCGCGGCTCCGCCTACCCAGGCGTGGATCGGATCCGGACCTTCCCCGGCGCGAAGCTCGATGTCCACCCTTCCCGGCCGGCCCACCTCGTCACCCTGCCGGAATACCAGCCTGCGGGGCAACACGCCGGGCAGGAAACGCTGCACGAGCAGCGCCAGGTGGCCGCTGGCGCTGCCCGTCACCGGATCCTCCTCGATGCCGTAGAAGGGAAAGAATGCGCGCAACGCCGCGTCCACTCCTGGCTCGGGTGCGAGCGTGAACGGCACGAAGCCCGCCACCCCGAGGCTGCGCCCGATGGCGTCCAGCGCACGCGAGTCGGGATGCATCCGCGCGAGCGCCTGCCGATCGCGCACGCACAGGTAGAGGTTCCCTTCCTCGCTCTCGGCGCGATGGGGAGGAATGCGCGGATCGAGCGCCTCCGGAACGGCGTTCATGGCCGCGAGCGCCTCGCCGGGAAGGGTCTCTTTGCGAAAGTGCGTGGGCGGCGTCTCGAAGAGTGCCCGCAGGCGGCCGGCCTCGCGCGAAAGCTCCACGTGCATCACGCCGGCTTTGCAGCCGAAGCGCGCGCGCGCAACACCGTTTTCGGGAACGCGGATGCGCTTCGCCTCCTCGACGAGGACGTGGAGGGTGGCGAGCGTCGCGTGGCCGCAGAAGCGCACTTCACCGACCGGCGTGAACCAGCGCAGATGGAAGTCGCTCCCCGCTGCGCGGGAAGGCAGGGGAAACGCCGTCTCGCTGTGCTTCATCTCCGAGGCGATGCGCTGCATCTGCGCGTCGGAAAGCTCGGCGCCGTCGAGCACCACACCCGCCGGATTGCCGCCGAACGCCTGTGCGGAGAACGCATCCACCACGTAGCAGGGTCGCCTCATACGCCCCTCGCCTCCGCGCCCCAGATGATCTTGTGCATCTGCAGTTGCAGGCGGGCCGGGCGCTCCGAAGCGAGCACCCAGCGCGCGAGGTCCTGCGGAGCGACCTCGCCGAAGCTCGGCGAGAAGAGCACCGGAACGCGGCCCCACAGCCCGAGGCGATCGATGACCTCGACGGCCCAGCGGAAGTCGGCTTCCCCGCAGACGACGACCTTCAGCTCGTCGCCTTCGCGCAGCGCCCCGAGCTCGCGGAAGTCGCGGTGCTCCTCACCGGATCCAGGGGTCTTCAGGTCGACGATCTTCTTCACTTCGCGCGGGATCGCGTCGAGCGGACGCTGCCCGTGCGTCTCGAGCGATACTTCGTAGCCGCGCGCGAGCAGCTCGCGGCAGAGGTCGGGCAGCTCCTTCTGCAGGACCGGCTCTCCGCCGGTCAGGCAGACGAAGCGCGCCGGATGACGCTCGACCTCGCCGAGGATCTCGGCCCGCGACATGTCCTTGCCCCCGTGGAAGGCGTATGCGGTATCGCAATAGCCGCAGCGCAGGTCGCATCCGGTGAAGCGGACGAACACGCAAGGCTTCCCCGCGTGCGTCGATTCCCCCTGGATGCTGAAGAAGATCTCGGTGACCCTCACGCGGGCGATCTACTCGGTGGAACGAGGCGACGCAACGCCGACAGCGGATCAGGCGCCGGGCCAGGGAGCGCCGAGCCAGGCGGTCCGCAGGTCGACCGCGCCGGCCGGGGCGCGAGGGTCCGGCACGATCGTCGCAGTATCACGGGGCGCCGCGGCGAGGCGGGCGCTCACGGTGAGGAGCTCGTCCATGCGGAAGAGCGAAACCGACACCTCCTGGGCGGGCTGGCCGCGGGAGAGCCGCTTCTGCATCTCGCTGCGGAACCCGTCGATGGCGACGATGTCGTCCCCCGCCGCGATGCCCGCCTCCTGGGCGGGAGAGCCCTCCAGGACGCCCGCCACTTCGAGCGAGGGTCCCTTCTCGCGCAAGAGCGCCCCGAGATGCGCCCGGGCCGGGGACTCGGCGCTTTCGGGCAGTTGCGCGGCCGCGCTTCCCTTGTCCTCGGGTCCGGAAAAAGGCCGGAAGATCGCCTGCAACCCCACCCCGGCCAGGGCGCCCTCGACGTCCAGCTCCTGCGCGCTACGGATCGCGCGGTCGAACCAGGGACGCAGGTCCTCGCCGGCGACCTCGCTGGCTGTCTTTTCCACGCCGTCCTCGGGCAGCCCGGGGGCCCGTCCGTACCTCTCGAAGAGGCGGCGCATCACGTCGTCCAGTGAACGGGCAGAGGAGGTGCGGCGGCGGATCTCCAAATCGAGCAAGAAACCCACCACGCTGCCCTTCAAGTAGTACGAAACGGTGGTGTTGGCCGTGCTCTCGTCCGGCCGGTAGTGCTTGATCCACGAGTCGTAGGAAGCCTGGGCGAGCGGAGTGCGCAGCCGCCCCGGCGTGCGCCAGAGCGCAGTGATCCGCTCGGCCCAGATCGCCACGAACCGTTCCGGGGTGATGAGCCCGGCGCGCCGCAGCGCCACCACTTCGTAGAAGCTCGTGAGCCCTTCCATCGCCCACAGCAGGCGGGTGTGGTTCTCGCGCGTCCAGTCGTACGGCGTGAAGGCCTGCGGCCGGATGCGCTTGACGTTCCAGAGGTGGAAGTACTCGTGCGCGACGAGCTGCAGGAAGTCCTCGTAGGCGGCTTTCTGCACGAAGGCGAAGCGGGGAACGAGGAGCGCGCAGCTTCGGCGGTGCTCGAGTCCGCCCCGGCCCTTGTCGTTGAGGTGCAGGATGAAGAGGTAGCGGTCGCGGAACGGCAGGCCACGGAAGATGCCGGCGAGCGCGTCGACGATCTTGGCCATGTCCGGAACGGCGCGGCGCGCGTCGAAGTCACCCCTGCCCCACACCACCAGTTGGTGCGGAACCCCTTGCGCGGTGAAGCTTTGGACCGCGTGCGACGACTCCGGCCCCATCTCGAATGGGCTGTCCGCCAGTTCGTCGTAGTCCTCGGCTTGGTAGAGCCCGTCGTTCGACGGCAGCGCGACCCACGTCTGCCAGCCGGGGGGAAGCTCGGTCCGCACCGTGCAGGGCTGGCCTTCCCGGCCCACCACGTAGGCGCAGGTCGCGGACGGGTTCAGGAAGGCATGGGTCGGATCGACGTGGTTGGTCCGGACGGTCAGCTCGAAGCAGCCGAGGCGGTAGGAGACCCGGACCCGCCGTACCCCATCCGTGCGGATGCGCCAGGTCTGCTTGTCGACCTTCTCGACCGGGAGCTCGCGTCCGGAATCGTCGCACGCCGACAATCCGTCGACGTGCCGCTGGTGCTCGCGGATGAGGTAGCTCCCCGGAGTCCAGACGGGGAGCCTCAAGTCGACCGATGGCTCTCCCCGGGTGTCGCACTCGAGAGAGACCTCGGCCCTGCGCGCCTCGGGCTGCGAAACCTTGAGCGTGTACGCGACCATGGCGGACCGGACTCTAGCAGAGCCGCGGTCCTACCTCTGGACGGTTTGCACTCCCTGCGCGCTCTGGGCGCGCGCCAGCAGCACCTCGCCGGTCTCCTCATGCCCGCCGCCGAGGATCTGCACGAACCGGGTGTACTCGCGCTTGATCCGGCGCGGATACTCCCTGACCCGGTCGGGGATGTCGTCGACCTGCTTGTACTGCCTCAGGCGCTTCGGGCCCGCGTTGTAGGCCATGAGCGCGTCGTCGCGGCTGCCGAACCGCTTTTCCAACCAGCGGAAGTAGCGGACGGCCAGGCGAACGTCGACCACCGGATCCTGCCCGGTCTCGTAGTCGTCGCCGCCGACGTCCGGCTCCCGCGCGCTGATCCAGGCGAAAGTAGACGGCTTCATCTGGACGAGCCCGCGCGCTCCGCGCTCGCTCGTCGCCTGCATCCGGAAACTGCTCTCCACCGAGACCAGCGCGAGGACGAAGAGCGGATCGTAGCCCGCTCGATTGGCCTCGAGCATCACGGCTTCGCCGAGCTTCTCCCTCATCTCCGACGGCAGAGCGGGAGCGACACGGGTCAAGAGCGCATCGAGCTGCGCCTGCGTGAGAGTGGTGGGCGGAGAATCCTTCAGCTTCCGAACCGCGGCCGGCAGGGGCCGGTCGAGGAGCCACACGTCGGCAGCAGCCCCTCCGATCACGAGGCCGGCGGAAAGGACGAGGAACCCGCGTAGGTTTTTCGCCTTCATCCGCCCGACGTCTCCTGGTTGGCCGCACGCGCGAGGCGCCGCTCGAGCTCGTCGAGGCGGTCCTCGAGGGCCTTCAACTCGGCCCGCGACGGCGTTGCCAGGCGATCGAGTCCGCGGCGCACCGCGTCTTCGATCTGCGTCTGTACTTCGAGGCGGTGCTCGCGAAGCTTGCCAGCGACGTCCGCGAGGAGCCGCTGTGCGCCTTCCGGCGACAGCGGACTCTCCTGGAACGCCTGGCCAAGCCGGGCGATCAGTTCCTCCGCCTGCTCCTCGACCGAAGAAGCGGCGAGGACGGCCCTGCTCCACGACTCCTGAACAGCGGACCGCAAGTCGGACATGGTGCCCCCGGGGTAGGTACCGAGGCCAGAATGGCCCGAACACCAAGAAGGCTAGCAGCCGCTTGCTGCGGCCCACAAGTACCGGTGTCGACTCGTGTATGAAAGCTGTCTTACCGCTGCTTTACAGAATGCCTGTTCGTTTCCGGACTGTGGAAGGAAGTGGTCGGGGCGCTTCCCCACCACCACGTCAGCACACTTCGCTCAGGCCGTTGGCGGCTGGAACCCGGAGCTGGCCGCGTCGTCCTTACCGTTGGAAAGCGGCTCCGCCGCGGAACGGGCGATTTCTTGTAGCCGCTTACCCAGCTTCTCGATCTCGACGCCGAGGTTGGCGACGGAATCCCTCGTGTCGCTCCTGGCTCCGGCGAGGAACGACTTGAGCTCCACCTGGGCGCGATCGCCCACGATGTCGAACAGCTTGCGCGCTTCCGACTCGAACTCCTTGGCGCGGGCAGTCGCGCGAGCCTGCGCGGTGTGAATGACTTCCTGGACCCGGTTCTGGAATTCATTGAACTGGCCTGACGTGAACATTTCCGACCTCCCTGACGCGGTGCGTGATGCCGTGCCTTATAATGCGCCGCGTCGTGCCGTGTCAAGGATCGCGCCGCGTCGGGGCGAGTTGTAGAGTCTTGGAATGGACGGCGCACAGATCTCTACCCTCCCCCAAGCTCCGCAAGCGGTGGAGAAGGCGCCGGTCCCCGTGCTTGCCCCGGTACCCCCGGTCGAAGCGCCTGGACCCCAGGGGCTGAACGACTCGCGGTTCTTCATCAATCGCGAGCTGTCCTGGGTCGCCTTCGACGAACGGGTGCTCGAAGAGGCCTGCGATCCCCAGGTCCCGGTCCTCGAGCGCCTCAAGTTCCTCGCGATCACCTCGTCGAACCTCGACGAATTCTTCATGATTCGTGTCGCGGGCCTCAAGCAGCAGCTGGTCGGCCACGTCGAGGAGACGGCACTGGACGCGCTCACGCCCGCCGAGCAGATCGCCTCGATCAGCACGCGCTGCCACATCATGGTTGCCCGGCAGTACAAGGCGCTCCTGCAGGACGTGCTCCCCAACCTGGAGCGCGCCGGCGTGCGGCTCCTCCGGCCCGGGCACCTCTCTTCGGAGGCGGAAGCCTTCGTCACCGACTACTTCTGGCGGGAAGTCTTTCCAGTCCTCACGCCCATCGCGCTCGATCCCGGCCACCCCTTCCCCCACCTCCGGAACAAGTCGCTGAACCTCGCGGTCCGCTTCTCGGCGGGCGCTCCGGGCGGGCGGCTTCGCTACGGCGTCGTTCCGGTCCCGAGCGTGCTGCCGCGGCTCGTCGAGGTGCCCGATCCCGGCCGGCGGAGCTACGTGCTCCTCGAGGACGTCATCGCGCGCCATGCCGCGCAGCTCTTCCCGGGGATGCCCATCGAGGGTTGCTACGCCTTCCGCGTCACCCGCAACTGGGACCTCTCCATCGACGAGGAGGAGGCCGAGGACCTCCTCGTCACCATCGAGCGCGAGGTGCGGCGGCGCGACCGCGGCAGCGCGGTGCGGCTGGAGATCGCCGCCCACGCCGAGCAGCCGATGGTGGACTACCTGGTCCGCGCCCTCAAGCTCGGCCCGGGCGACGTCTACCGGCCGGATGGGCCGCTCGACATCCCCGACCTCCTGCCGCTCCTCGGCCGCATCGAGCAGAAGGAGTTGCACTACGAGCCGTTCACGCCGGTCATCCCGCACCAGATCGGCGACGGCGAGCGCGATCTGTTCCGGCTCATCCGCGAGCGCGACGTCCTGCTCCACCATCCTTACGAGTCCTTCGATCCGGTGGTCAGCTTCATCGAGGCGGCGGCCGAAGACCCGGCGGTCCTCGCCATCAAGATGACGCTGTACCGAACCGGCAAGGACTCACCGGTAGTGCGCGCGCTGCAGCGGGCCGCGGAGAACGGCAAGCAGGTCACCGCCCTCGTCGAGCTCAAGGCTCGCATGGACGAGGAGGCAAACATCGTCTGGGCGCGCGCCCTCGAGCAGGCGGGGGTCCACGTCGTCTACGGGCTCATCGGCTACAAGACCCATTCCAAAGCCGCGCTCGTCGTCCGCCGCGAGAGCGCGGGCCTGCACCGCTACGTGCATCTGGGAACGGGCAACTACAACCCGGGCACCGCGCGCATCTACTCGGACCTGTCGCTCTTCACCGCCAAGGAGGACTTCGGCGCCGACGCAACCTCGCTCTTCAACCTGCTCACCGGCTACTCCAAGCCGGTGTCGTGGCGGAAGTTCAAGGTCGCCCCGCTCAACCTCAAGGCATCGGTCCTCGAGCTCATCGATCGCGAGGCGCAGATCGCCGCCCAGACGGGCAAGGGCCGCATCGTCGCCAAGATGAACTCGCTCTCCGAGCCCGACGTGATCAAGGCGCTCTACCGGGCTTCGCAGGCCGGCGTGCAGATCGATCTCGTCGTCCGCGGCATCTGCGCCTTGCGCCCCGGCATCCCCGGCGTTTCCGATCGCATCCGCGTGGTGAGCATCGTCGACCGCTTCCTCGAGCACGCCCGGATCTGGCACTTCGAAGCGGGCGGCAAGCGCGAGATGTTCCTCGCCTCCGCCGACTGGATGCAGCGCAACTTCGTCCGCCGCGTGGAGATCGCTTTCCCGGTCGAGGACCCCGCCATCCGCGAGCGGATCTTCGACGAGATCCTCACCATTTCGCTCGCCGACAACGTGAAGGCGCGCATCTTGCGCGCCGACGGCACCCACGAGCGCGCCACTCCCGCGCCAGGAGCGCCGCTGGTCCGCAGCCAGGAGCGCTTCATGGCGCTGGCCCGGCGCGCGTCGTCGGCTGCCGAGGCGGCGGTCCCCGCCGCGGACGTGTTCCCCAACCAGCGCCGTCCCGAGCGGCGGCGCAAGAAGAGGTCGCTGGCATGAGCGCGGCGCTTGCGGCCGCGCTTTCGGTGTCCGTCTTTGCGACGGCCTCGCGCTCGCCCTGGAAGCAGATCGCCCCCGGAGTGGAGAACGCCACCGTGGCCGACCTGGGAGGGGACGCGAACTGGGCCGCCAAGGTGGTCCTCGCCGACCCGGCGCTCGTGCAGTTCGCGGTGCGCTTCGATCCGAAGAAGCCGACTTTGAAGGAGTGGCGGGAGCGGTTCCCCTCCGCCATCGCCATCATCAACGGCTCCTTCTACTCGAGCGATTCGGCGGAGATCCGGCCTACCTGCGAGCTGGTACAGGAAGGCAAGCGCGTGCGGGGGGCCGGCTGCCAGAGGCAGGATGCCCTGTTCTTCGGTGCCCGGGCCAAAGGAGTCCCGCCGGTCGTGGCGAGCATCGCACCGACCCGGCCGCCCGCGTCGATGCCCGCGCCGCGGGTCCTGGCACCGAACGCGTACAAGGCCGACGACTGGACCGAGGCCCTGAAGAGCTTTCCTGCCCTGGTCCACGAGGGAGCTCCCGCCTGCAACGGACCCCATTACTGCGCCGAATCGAGCCGGACCGCGGCCCTCGGACAACTGCGCGACGGGAGGATCGTCCTCTTCGCCTCGCAATGGCCTGCGGTCCGACGCGAGGTCGGCCGCTGGCTCTCCGATGCGCTCGGTGCGGCGGAAGTCCTGAACCTCGACGGCGGGCCGGAAGCGACGCTCGCCCTGCACGGCGAGCCGCTCGAGGACACCATCGGGACCAACGGTCGTGGCCTGCCGCTGGTGGTGGTGGTCCTCCCTCCTTAGTTGACGGAACTGACGGGAGGAGCGGGCTTTGCCTGCGACGGGCGGAGGCCGAAAGGCCGCAGCATCCAACGCCCGTCACCTCCCCGACATGATCGGTAACCACACCGTACGCCTTGCGATCTTCGCTATTTTCCGCTACTTGAGCCGCGACCAGGCGGGCAGCCGCCCTCGGCGTCAAAAACTTGCTCCGTGACCGGGTTTGCGGTCTTGCACGGTTGTCACGGGCGCGTCACGGACCCACAGGAGGTAGATGCTGCTCACGGGTTTTGCGCTGGTCTGGTTGACGCTTCTTGCCGTGTACGGCATCCGCGTCGCCTTCGCGGGCCGCTTCACGCACGAACGCGCCGAAAAGGAGCCCGGTAGCCCCTTCCTCGGGCGTTTTCTCATCCAGTTCGGATACTGGGCTTTCTCCCCGCTGGGGAAGGTCTGCCACAAGCTGGGAGTGACCCCCAACCAGCTCACCGCCGCATCGCTCGCCGCCAGCATCGCGGCGGCGTTCTTCTTCGCCCTCGGCAAGCCCGACGTCGCCGGCGCGCTGGTGATCCTTTGCGCCGTCTTCGACGCCCTCGACGGAATGGTGGCGCGCGCCCGCGGGACGGCTTCCGACGCCGGCGAACTGATCGACGCCGCCGTGGATCGCTACGCGGAGATCGCGACCTTCGCAGGCATCGCGGCTTATTACCGGACCTATCCGCTGGGATTCTGGCTCGCGCTCGCCTCGCTCGGCGGCGCGCTGCTCGTCTCCTACGCGCGAGCAAAAGGGGAGATCAGCGGCATCGACGCGCGCATGGGAGCGATGAACCGCGGCGAGCGCGCGATGTACCTCGGTATCGCCGGGCTGGTCGCGCCGGTCGTCTCCCGCTGGCTCGAGCCGTCGGCTTCGCCGCCCCTCTATCACGCGCTGCTCGCCGTCCTCGCCCTCATCGCGGTGATGGCGAACGCCACTGCCCTGCGGCGCTTCCTCTACATCCACGGCGAGCTCCGCAAGCGCGATGGGTACGGCGGGGAGCTGCGCGGCGATCCGCTCCACGGATGGATGAATCGCGCCACCGTCGCTTCGGTCATCGCGACCGTGATCGACTACGGCACCTTCACGGTGCTGGTCGGCATCGCTGGCGTGTACACCGGCACCTCGCGCGCGATCGGCGCGCTGCTCGGCGCCATCGCGAACTTCACCCTGAACAAGCTGTGGACCTTCCGGACGGGCACCGAATCGATCTGGCACGAAGGTCCGCGCTACGCCGCCATCTCGCTCACCTCCCTGCTCCTCAACACGCTCGGCGTCGTCCTCCTCACCGACGGCTTGCACTGGAACCCGCTCTTCGCTGCGGCCCTCGTCGGAGTCCTCGTCGCGGTGGCGTGGAACCTGCCGCTCCACCGCCATTTCGTCTTCCGCCCGAGCCGCAGGCCGCGCCTCGCGCTCCTCGGAGCGGTGGCCTCGGCGACCGCTGCGGTGGCGGTCCTCTTCGTCGCTTACGGCGTTCCGTCGGCCGAAGAAAGCGTGCACGGCTTCTCCATGCAGGCCGACGACGCCGCTCCGTCGGGCAGCGCGACCTTCTTGCCCAAGCTGCGCCCGGAAGCGTTCTATTCGGAGAGCTACTCGTTCCTCTTCTCCGCCGAGGACGGCACCTTCGCGAGAGTGCAGTTCCTCGTCTCCAACGCGGGCCTGGAGGCGCGCGGCAGGGCGGCGGCGCGAGCCGTCATCGTCCTTCCCGACGGGACCACCGTCGAGGACGCGGACACGTTCGATCCGGAGCAGTGGAGCATCCACTCCGAAGGCGCCATCGAGATGGGCGCGCACCGGCTGACGATGGGCCCCGACGCGAGCCATCACGTGCACTTCGCGGGCAAGAAGCTGGTGCTCGACGCGACCGTGCTTCCGGAGACGAAGGCTTTGCGCCCCGGCGGCGGCCGGGTGGTCTTCGACGCCAGCGGACGGGCCGTTTTCGATCAGACCATCTTCGCCCTGCGGAGCCGGTTCGACGGGACGGTGTGGAGCGCTCGCCGGGGCAACAAGCGGGTGAAGGGCTACTGTTATGCGGACACCTCCTACAGCACGGTGCCGGCCTACAAGAGCGCGTCCCTCTGGTTGCGCATGGAGGCGTTCGACGACGGCGCCGACGGGACCGCGGCGCTGGCGGTGCTGTTCCCGCCCCAGGGCTCGCTCCACAAGCCGGAGGGCTGGCTGTACACGAGCCGGAACGGGAACACCGAGATCCGCTCGAGCGACGTGAAGGTCACCCTGGAGGAGCCGCGCCACGAACCGGGCGGTCGCTTCGAGTACGACGTCCCGCAGCGCATCGTGGCCGTCGCGCTCGGCTCTCGCGACGAGAAGCTGACCTTGACCCTGCAGGCGCGAAGGCTCCTCTACAAGGAGGACGTGCTGGGTGAGATGGGGCCGCTCTCCCGGCTCCTCGTCAGCACCGTCGCGGCTCCCATGGCGTACACCTACGAGGACAGCTTCACGCTCCGCATCGAGCGCAAAGGTGAGCCGCTCGAGGTGCGCAGCGGGACCGCGCTCACCGAGTTCTCCTACGCCAACAAGCCGTCTCAGCTGGCAGCGGCCTTCTGACGAGAATTAGCTCGTTGCCGGGGTTCGCCGGACCGTTGTACACGGTTCCGGCGCGGTGCCCGCAAGGGCCGGGCTTCGTCTGAATCCAAGCCCGGCCATGGGCTTCCTACCTTCCTACCGAGCGAGGGTCGACTTGAAGCTCACCGCCCCGCACATCGAAACCGCGATTCCGGGGCCGAAGAGCAAGGCCATCGTCGCCAAGGAAGAGCAGCACATCGCGCCAGGGCTGCAGGGGTTCGCCCAGAGCAGCGGAATCGCGGTCGAGCGCGCCGCCGGATCGGTCATCGAGGACGTCGACGGGAACCGGTTCGTCGACCTCATCGGGGGCATCGGCGTGAACTCGCTCGGACATTGCCATCCGGCGTACCGCGAAGCGCTCCACGCCCAGATCGACAAGGCGACGGTGGGCTCGTTCACCTCGCAAGTGCGCGCCGACCTCATCTCCGAAGTCGCGGAAGTGGCCCCCAAGGGCGTCGATCGGCTCCAGCTCTATTCGAGCGGCGCGGAAGCGGTGGAAAGCGCCTTCCGGCTTGCCAAGAACGCCACCGGAAAATTCGAAGTGGCGGGCTTCTGGGGCGGTTTTCACGGCAAGACGATGGGCACCCTGGCCGTGAACGGAGCGGGAAACCAGCGCAGCTATGGGCCTACGCCGCCCGGCCACGTCCTCCCGTACGCGAACTGCTACCGCTGCCCGCTCAAGCTCACGTACCCGACTTGCGACATCGCCTGCGCCGATCTCGCCCGCGATCAGCTTTCCCACCAGACCACCGGGTCTCTCGCGGCCGTCATCGTCGAGCCGATGCAGGGCACCGCCGGGAACGTCATCCCGCCGCCGGAGTTCTTGCAACGCGTGCAGGCGATGGCGAAGGAGCACGGCGCCATTTTCATCGCCGACGAGATGATCACCGGATTCGGCCGGACCGGCCGGTGGTTCGCGTCCGAGCGGAGCGGCGTCATCCCCGACCTCGTCACCATCGGCAAAGGCTTCGGCGCCGGGTTTCCCATCAGCGGCGTCCTCGGCAAGCCCGAAGTCGTCCAGGCGAAGCCGTGGGCCAATCCGAGCGGCTCCTCTTCCAGCTACGGCGGAAACCCACTCGCCGCCGCCGCCGCGCTGGCAACGATCCGGACGTTGAAAGGCGAGAACATCTTTGCGAACGTGAAGCGCGTGGGCGCCTCGATGCTCGCGGAGCTGCGCAGCTGGCCCGACAAGCTCCGTTGGGTGGGGGACGTGCGCGGCGAGGGCCTGTTCCTCGGCATCGAGCTCGTGCAGGATCGGAAGTCGAAAGAGCCGCTCGCGAAGAAGATCTGCCAGGAGATCTTCCGGGAAGGCCTTTCCAGGGGACTTCTGGCGATGAGCTACACCCACGCCATCCGGCTGCAGCCCGCTCTCACCATCGAAGAGGACCTCGCCTTGCAGGGACTCGCCTTGCTGCGCGAGTCGATCGCCGCGGTCGCTCTCCGCCACGGAGCCGGATGACGCCTGGGGGGGACAGCGGTCCCCGCAAGGGCGACCGCTTCTGGGACAAGCTCTCGGCCGCCTCGGTCGAGCGGCCCTGGGCCCTCATCGCCGTCGGCGCCGCGCTCTTCATCGCGGCCATGCCCTTCGCGGTGCGCCTGTACGGCGACTTGCGAACCGATCTGCGCGAGCTGCTCCCGCAAGGCGCACCGGCCGCGGTGGGTTTGCAAGAGCTGGAAAAGCGAATCGGGGGGCTGGCGTCGCTCGCCGTCGTCGTCCGCACCGACAATCTGAAGGGGGGAGAGCGGTTCGTCGACGCGCTCGCGGAGAAGCTGCGCGCGCTGCCGTCCTCGATGGTGTCGAGCGTCTTCTACCGGATCGACGAGGAGCGCGACTTCTTCGAGAAGCACGGCGCTCTCTACGCCGAGGAGAAGGACCTCGTGCAAGTGCACGACGCCCTCGCCGAGCGCAAGGCCGAAGCCACGCGGAAGGCCAATCCGCTGGTAGTCGATCTCGACGACGAGTCCGAGCCCGCGGCGAAACCGGCGGGCACCGATCAGGCGGCGCTCGATGCCGCGCTCGCCCGTTTGCGAACCGCCTTCGGCAAGGTCGACCATTACATCGACGGCTATCTCGCCGGAGAAGGCGGCCACACGCTCGTGGTGCTGGTGAAGCCGCCCGGGGCCGCGGTGAGCCTGTCCGACAACCAGCGCCTTTTCGGCGCGGTGGAGAAGATCGTCAATGGCCTGAGGCCCGCGACCTTCCATCCCAGCATTCGTATCGGCTACGGCGGCGAGGTGCGAGGCGTCATCGAGGCGCAGGAAGCGCTGGTCCGCGACCTGCTCGTCTCGAGCATCCTGGTCCTGAGCGCCGTCGGCGTCGCCCTGCTCCTCTACTACCGGGCCTGGCGCGCCATCCCGCTCCTCGTGCTTCCGCTCTTCTCCGGCGTCGCCCTCACTTTCGCGCTCTCCCGCGCCGTCATCCACTACCTGAATCCGAACACCGCCTTCCTCGGCAGCATCATCATCGGAAACGGGATCAACGCGGGCATCATCCTCCTCGCCCGCTATTTCGAGGAGCGCAGGCGCGGCAACAGCGTCGAGATCGCGCTGCCGATCGCGCTCAAGACCACCTGGCTCGGCACTTTCGCGGCGAGCACGGCGGCCGCTGCGAGCTACGGCTCACTCGCGACGATGAGCTTCCGCGGGTTCAACCAGTTCGGGTTCATGGGCCTCGCCGGCATGCTCATCTGCTGGGTCACGACCTATCTGTTGATGCCGCCGCTCATCGCGGTAGCCGAGCGGGTACGCCCCCTGCGCGAGCGGCGCCGCTCGCGAATCATCGGCTGGGTAGCGGCGCCGTATGCGCGCCTCCTCTCGCGATATACGCGGACGGCCACCGTCGCTTCCCTCGCGCTCACGGCTCTCGCGGTGATCGGCCTGGTCCGTTTCGCGCGGGAGCCCATCGACTACGATTTCCGCCACCTCGGCAGCCGCGAAGGCCTCAAGGACGGCGCCGCTTACTGGGACAGCCATGTCGACGCAGTGCTGCAGTCGTACCAGACGCCCACCGTGGTGATGACGGAGACGGCGCAGAAGGCGCAGACCGTTGCGTACGCTCTGGAAAGCGCCCGGGAGGATCCCGCCTCGCTCGGGGATCTGCCCGATCTCAACAACGAGACTCGCAAGGCCGCGGCGGAAACGATCGACTCCGTCGCCACGCTGCAGAAGCTCGTTCCGGATCACCAGACGCGGAAGATCGATCTGCTCAAGGATGTCTTCCGGCTGATCGCTCCACCTGCCGGTACCCCGGGGCTCGTCGATCCCCGCGTCCTGCAAGCGCTGCCCGCGGATCTGCGTCCGACGCTGCTGCGCCTGCGCGAGAAGACCAGGCTCGAGGCCGTGACGCTGGGAGATGTCCCGCGCCGGCTGGTGCAGCCGTTCGTGGAGAAGGACGGACACCGCGGACGGCTGGTCCTCGTCTATCCGACGCTGGCCACCGATTCCAAGAACGGCCGCGCGCAGATCCTCCACGCCCGTCTCGTCCGCGGGGTCGCCTCGAAGGTCGATCCCGGATCGCTCGTCGCCGGCCAGATCGTGCTGACGAGCGACATCATCGACGCCATCACCGGCGACGGCGGGTTCGCGGCGCTCTTGAGCTTCATCGCCGTGGCGGTCCTCACCGTTTTGGTGATGCGCTCGATCCGGGACGCATCCTGGGTGCTCGGATCCCTGTGTCTAGGGGTCCTGGGAATGTTCGGTGCGCTCGGAGCGCTTTCCTTGCGGCTCAACTTCGTGAATTTCGCGGTTTTGCCCATCACCTTCGGCATCGGGGTGGATTACGCGGTGAATTTCTACCAGCGGTACCGCCAATGCACTTGCGTCGAGGATGCGCTCGCCGCGGCGGGCGGCGCGGTGACGCTCTGTTCGGCGACCACGATCATCGGCTACGCCACCCTGGTCACCGCCGACAACATGGCGATCCAATCCTTCGGCCTGACCGCGGTGATCGGCGAATTGACCTGCCTTTCCGCGGCGCTCTTCGCCCTGCCCGCGCTGCTCGCCTTCGTCGATCGGCGACGGTCCGAGCCCGAGCCCGCACCGCGGGTGGCGCCGAAGTCGCCGGCCGTCCTCCCCGCCGAACCGCGGCGCGAGGCCCAAGGGCTGTGAAGGGGATGGGCCTGCGCGAACGCGTCGAGCAGGCGCGGCGCGCACATCCGTTCTTCCGCCTCGGCGTACCGATCTTCTGCGCGGTCTATCTCGTCGCGGTCAAAGCGGTGGGAGGCCTCGGGCCCGAGCACATCGCCCTGGTGGTGATCGTCCTGGGTTTCGCCTTCTGGTCCGATCGCAGCCGGAAGCTCGCGCGGATCGCGTACGCTTTCCTGCTCTGGGCGCTGGTCTACGATTCCATGCGCTGGTACGCCGACTACATCCGCTCGCCGGTGATCCACCTGCGCGAGCCCTACTCGTTCGACCTGCGCTTCTTCGGCATCCACACGCCACGCGGCGATCTGACGCCGAACGAGTACCTGCAGATCCACACCAGCAAGGTGCTCGACCTCCTCTGCGGACTCGCCTACACGCCGTTCTTCTTCATCGGCGAGTCCGTCGTGCTGGCGCTCTACCTGTTCTTCAAGGGACAGACCCGGCTCGCGGAGCGATTCGCCTGGGTATTCGTGTGGTCGAACTTCATCGGCTTCAGCCTCTATTACATCTACCCGGCCGCGCCGCCCTGGTACGTCGCCGCCCATGGCTTCGTCGCCGATCTCTCCGTGCACGCCTCCCCCGCGGGGGCGCTGCGCTTCGACAAGCTGGTCGGGCTTCCCATCATGCAGGGCTTCTACGGGAAGAGCGCCGACGTGTTCGGGGCGATTCCCAGCCTCCACGTCGTCTACCCGATGCTGGCGCTCATCTACGGCTTCCGACTGCCCCGTTTCCGCATCGTTGCCGTCGCCTACTTCGTGCTCGTCTGCTTCAGCGCGGTGTATCTCGATCACCACTACCTCATCGATCTCTTCGTCGGGTGGGTGGACGCGCTCCTCGTCATGGCCGTCTTCCGCATGCTCTTCGGACCCGTGGAGACGGCGGCCGAGACGTCGCCGCAGCCCGAGCCCGATCGCGTTCCCGCCTAGCGCGCCGCGCGCTCCGCGTCCTTGCCGATCGCCTCCGCGAGCGTGAGCCCGTCGCGCTCGAGCAATTTCGCGATCCCACGCTCCAGGCGGCGAGGCAAAGACGGACCTTGGTAGACGAGCGCCGTGTAGATCTGGATCAAGCTTGCGCCGGCCCGGATGCGCCGGTACGCGTCCTCGGCGGTGGCAATGCCCCCAACCCCCACGACGGGCACCCTCCCCCCGGTGCGCAGATGAAGGCGCGCGCAGGTTCGCTCGGCGCGCGTCCGCAGAGGAGCCCCCGAGAGGCCTCCGGCTTCGCCGGAGCGCGAGTCTTGCTCGACGCCGTCGCGGGAGAGGGTCGTGTTGGTGGCGATGAATCCATCCGCGCCCGCCGCCACCGTCGCGTCGGCCATCGCATCGAGCGCCTGGTCGGATTCGTCGGGGGAAAGCTTCACGAGAAGCGGAACGCGGCGTCCCGAGGCGGCGGCAAGCGCGTCGCGCTCCCGCACCAGCGTCTCGACGAGACGGCCGAGGTCGCCTGCCGACTGCAGCGCGCGAAGATGGGGCGTGTTCGGGCTCGAGACGTTGACCGCAACGTAGTCCGCCCGCGGCGCCAGCGTGCGAAACGCGCTCAGATAATCGTCGGCGGCGCGCTCGTTGGGCGTCGCCTTGTTGCGTCCGAGATTGATCCCGACCGGACCCGGCTGGGGCCCGAGCTGCGCGAGCCTCGCCGCGACCGCTTCGGCGCCATCGTTGTTGAACCCCATCCGGTTGATGAGCGCGTCCATCGCGGGCAGCCGGAAGAGTCTCGGGCGGTCGTTTCCGGGCTGCGGCCGGGGCGTGATGGTTCCGACCTCGACGAATCCGAACCCCATCCGGAACCAGGCCGGAACCAGGACCTTTCCCTTGTCCATTCCGGCCGCGAGGCCGATCGGGGACGGGAAGCGGAGCCCGAAGACGGAACGCGAGAGCGAGCGATCCGGCGACCGCGGCCGCGCAGGGACCCTGGTCCAAACGCTCAGCAAAGCAGCCGCAAGCTCGTGCGCCCGCTCGGGATCGAGCGCGAAGAGGAAGGGACGGACGGCGCGATACACCGCGGCACCCTACCGCGGTCCGACGCGCAATCGGAGGTTGCGTGGGTCTGCTGGCGCCGCGAGAATGAACGGCTTGGACGCGAGCTTCGAGCAGCGGCCCTTCGCGGCGCCCCCGCAAGGGACCCAGGACCTCCTCTTCGAGGCGGCGCGCCGGCTGCGGCGGTGCGAGGCCGCGCTGGCCCACCTCTTCGAGGAGCGCGGATTCGCCGAGGTGATCCCGCCCGCGCTCGAATCGGCGGAGGTATTCGCGCTCGCCTCGCCGCACGGCGAAGCCTCCGCGCTGCGGGCGGTGGACCGGCACGGACACCTCCTCGCGCTGCGGGCCGACTTCACCGCGCAGGTGGCGCGCATCGCCGCGACCCGGCTCGCCCGCGTCACGCCGCTGCGGCTCTACTACCGCGGAAGCGTGGTCCGCGAAGGCGTGGCGGAGACGGGCACTCCGCGCGAGCGGCTCCAGGCGGGATGCGAGCTGGTCGGCATCGAGGGACCGGAGGCGGACGCGGAGATGCTGGACCTCGCCGCCCAGTCGTTGCGCGTCCTCGGCCTCTCCGGAAGCGCCGCGCGCATCGCGGTCGGCAACGTGGACTATTTCTCCGCCCTCATCGAGAGCGCCGGAGCATCGGCACGGCTCGCGAGGAGCCTGACCGACGCCATCGATCGCAAGGACTTGCCGACGCTGGCCGGCTTGTGCAACCGGGAAATAGAGCCTGGCAAGGCGCGCGAGGCGATCCTCTTGCTCGCCCACCCACCGCGGCAGCATTCCGAAGCCTCCGCGCTCCTCGCCCGTGCCCGGGATGTCGCGCCCTCGGCTCGCGCCATCGCTGCGCTGGAGAGGCTCTCCAAGGTACTCGCCGGAGCGCGCGGGGCCTCGGCGGAGCTGGAGGTGGACCTCGGCGAAGTGCGCGGCCTCGGCTACTACACGGGTCTCGTCTTCAATCTCTACGCCGCGGGTGCTCCACGCGCGGTCGGCGGCGGCGGCCGCTACGACGGTCTCCTCGGCAAGTTCGGCGATCCGCGCCCCGCCGTCGGCTTCTCCCTCGATCTGGACGCCCTGGTGCCGCTGGCGAGCCCGGCATGATCACCATCGCGCTGCCCAAGGGACGGACGTTACGACCGACGCTCGACCGGTTCGCGCGGGCAGGCCTCCAGCCCGAGGAGGACGTCGCGCAGACGCGGCGGCTCATCGTTCCGGCCCGCGGCGGAACTGCACGCTTCGTACTGCTCAAGGATCCCGACGTGCCGCTCTACGTCGAGCGCGGCGCCGCCGACCTCGGAGTGTGCGGACTCGATCACCTGCTCGAATCCGGCGCGGACTTGCTCTCGCCGCTCGATCTGGGTTTCGGGAAGTGCCGGCTTTGCCTGGCGGCGCCACGCGGCTCGGCGGTCGCGCGCGGTTGGGCCTCCGGCGACAGCGGCGCGGAACCCGGCCGGAGCCTCCGGGTCGCGACCAAGTATCCTAGCCTCGCGGCGCGAGCGTTCGCCCGCCGCGGAGTGCCGGTCGATCTGGTCCGGCTCTCCGGGTCGGTCGAGCTTGCCGCGGTGGCCGGGCTGTCGGACGCCATCGTCGATCTGGTCGAGACCGGCAACACGCTCGAAGAGAACGGCCTCGTCGCGGTCGAGGACCTCCTGCTCGTGAGCGCCCGTCTGGTGGTCAATCGGGCCGCGTACCGGCTCAAGATCGAGGAGCTTCTGCCCCTCCTGGAGCAGCTGTCGTGACGCTGCGGTTCCTGGATTTATCGGACGCCGCGCAGCGAGCCACGGCCCTCGGCTTGCGCGCGTCGGCGGCGATCGGATCCTCGATCGCCGAGTCGGTAGCTCGCATCGTCGCCGACGTGCGGGCGAGGGGCGACGCAGCGGTGCGCGAGCTGACGGCGCGTTTCGACGGCGCGGACCTTCCCGATCCATTCCTTTCCGACGCCCAGTGGGACGCCCTCGCCGCGCGCTGCTCGCCGGAAGTCCGCGAAGCCCTCGTTCGGGCGGCGGAGCGAGTCCGGGCATTCCACGCACCGGAAGCGCCGGCGAGCTACGAGCAGACGTTGCCGTCCGGCGCAGTGCTGCGCTCGCTGGCGATCCCCTTGCAGCGCGCCGCCTGCTACGTGCCGGGCGGACGCGCGGCGTATCCGTCGACGGTGATCATGACCGCCGCGGTGGCGCGGCTTGCCGGAGTGCCCGAGGTGATCGTCACCACGCCGCCGAAGCGGGACGGGTCGATTCCGGTGGAAGTGGCGGCTGCGGCGCGGATCGCCGGGGCGACGCGCATCCTCCGGGCGGGCGGAGCGCAGGCAGTCGCCGCGCTGGCCATTGGCACCGAGCGCATCCCGCGCTGCGACGCCGTGGTGGGTCCGGGGAACGCCTACGTGACGGAGGCGAAGCGGCAGCTCTCCGGCGAAGTCCGCATCGACTCGCTGGCCGGACCGACCGAGGTGGTCATCGTCGCCGATTCGAGCGCGAGCCCCGCGCACCTCGCTGCCGATCTGGTCGCGCAGGCGGAGCACGATCCGCTTGCGCTGGCCGTGCTCATCACTCCCGAAAAAGCCCTCGCGTTGCGCGTCCGCGAGGCACTGGAAGCGGAGCTCCGCGAGCGGCCCAATCCGATCGCGGCCCAGGCGCTCGCCGCTCGCGGCGCCGCGCTCCTCACCAGGACCCTGGAAGAGGCGCTCGCCTTCGCGGACGATCTGGCGCCCGAACACCTCCAGCTCGTCGTGCGCGATCCGCGCGGCGCGCTGGCCCGCGTCCCGCGAGCGGCGGCGGTCTTCCTCGGACCCCACGCTCCCGTTCCGGTCGGGGACTACCTGGCCGGTCCGAACCACACCCTGCCGACCGGGGGGACGGCCCGCTTCTCCTCGCCTTTGTCGGCGAGCGCCTTCGTGCGGCGGCAGAACGTCATCGAATACCCGCAGGCGCAGCTCGCCGAGGACGCCGGCGCAATCCGCGCACTCGCCACCGCCGAGGGACTGCACGGCCACGCGCGCTCGATCGCGGTCCGGGAGGAGGAGAGTTGAGCGCTCCTCCGGAGACCTTCATCCGCAAGACCATCCGGCCGCTGGCGGCGTACGGGCCTCCGCGCGATCCAGCCGCGGTGCCGCTACATCTCAACGAGAGCCCGAGCGACGTTCCCGAGGATCTCAAGCGCGCACTGGTCGAGCGCCTCTTCCGCTCGGACTGGTCGAAGTACCCCATCACCGACGGCGCGCGCCTGTCGCGGTCCCTGGCAGCGGTCGCCGGCGTCGATCCCGCGGGGACGATGGTGGGGAATGGCTCGAACGAGCTGCTCCAGCTCCTCCTCTTCGCGACGGTGGAACCGGGAGACCGCGTCGTCGTCGCCGCGCCCTCCTTCGCTCTCTACGCCCTGCAAGCGAAGGCCTTGGGCGCCACGGTCGTCGAGGTGCGGCTCCGGCAGCCCGATGGAGCGTTCCGCTTTCCCGTCGACGAGATCGCCCGGGCCGCGACGGGAGCCAAGCTCGTACTTCTCGGCTCGCCCAACAACCCGACCGGCACCACCCTGACGGCCGCGGAGGCCGACCGGCTCGCCGGCTCCTGCGAATCGCTGGTCGGCATCGACGAGGCGTACCGGGACTTCTGCGGGCAGGATTTCGCCCCTCTGCTCGCCAGGCACCCGCGCCTCGTCCTTTTTCGCACCTTCTCCAAGGCGCTCGCCGCCGCCTCGCTGCGCTGCGGGTCGCTGTTCGCCGCCCCGTCGCTCTGCGCGGAGCTGCGCAAGGTCCAGCTGCCGTACAACCTCAGCGCGCCCGCGTGCCTGATCGCCGGCGAGCTGCTCGCGCACCCGGAGCTGGTTGCGGAGCGGGCGCGGCTGGTCGCGGCTGAACGCGAACGCGTCGCGGCCGCCCTCCAGGATCGAGGCTGTACGCCGCACTCGTCGGGAGCCAACTTCATCCTCTTCGAACAGGACGCGCGTCCCGCCCGCGAGCTGCACGTCGCGCTCTTCCGCCGCGGCGTCCTCATCCGCGACGTCTCCAGCGCGCCCGATCTCGGGAAGGCCCTGCGGGTCAGCATCGGGGCACCCGCAGCCAACGACGCGTTCCTCGCCGCGCTCGAGGCAGAGCTGTGAGCTATCTTCGCGTGCGAGCCGTGATCTTCGACGTCGACGGCGTCCTCCTCGACGCTCGCGCGAGCTACCACGCGGCAGCCGAGGAAGCCGCGCGCCGCGCCGTGCAGGAAGTGCTGGGGCGGAGCGACGCGCCGTTCGATCGCGTCGCGGAAGTTCCGAAGTTCAAGGCCGCGGGCCGGTTCAACGACGACTGGGAGATGGCGCGCGGCATCGCGGTCCTGTTGCACCTGCGGCACACCGGCAAGGCACCGTCCCTGGACGACTTCCTCGGGCGGGCGCAAGGAAGAGGCGTGGAGGGGCTCGCGGCAGCCTTTCTCGACGTCGCATCGCACTATCCGCAAGCATGGCTCTCTAGGCTCTGCGGCGCGCTCTACGGAGGCCGCTCGCGTTGCCGCGAGCTGTTCGGATTCGAGGCAATCGAGGCAATCGAGGACGTGCCCGAGGAAGGCTTCTGGGAGCGCGAGACGAAGCTCGTCGATCCCGCGCTGCTCCGGCGTGTCACCCGGGATTTTCCCGTCGGCATCTACACGGGACGCAATCCCGGCGAGGCAGCCCTGGCGCTGGTCCGCTGCGAGCTGCATGTTCCCCGGGAGCTGTGCTGGGTCGCCGACGGAAGGCCGCGCAAACCCGATCCCACCGGCCTCGAGTTCCTCTGCGGGAAGCTGGTTTCGAAATCGGGCGGGAGCGAGGCGCTCTTCGTCGGCGACACGGCGGACGACGAGCAGGCCGCCCGTGCGGCACGTGCCCGCGGCGCGCCTCTGGTCTACGCTCACGTCGCGGCGCCCGGAGACACCACCCGCGTGCTGGAACGGTTGCTCGCAGAGACAGGAGCCTGAGGGATGCCACGCGCAGCGACGATCGCCCGCAAGACCAAGGAGACCGACCTGCGCCTGACCGTCGATCTCGACGGCGACGGCGAGGCCAAGGTCGAGACGGGAATCCCCTTCTTCGATCACATGCTGGAAACGCTCGCCAAGCACGGAGCGCTGGCGCTGGAAGTGACCTGCAAGGGCGATCTGCACATCGACCAGCACCACACCGTCGAAGACACCGGCATCACGCTCGGCAAGGCCATCGATCAGGCACTCGGGGATCGCAAGGGGATCGTGCGCGCCGGTTGCTTCTACTTCCCGCTCGACGAAGCGCTCGCGCGGAGCGTGGTGGATCTCTCCGGCCGCTCGTATCTGCACTGGAACGTGCCGCTCGATCAGGGTCCGCGGAACGCGATGGACGTCTCGGTGCTGGAAGGGTTCTTCAAGGCGGTCGCCGACGGCTGCCGCGCCAACGTGCACATCGACTTGCTCACCGGGCGCGACTTCCACCACGGCGCGGAGGCGGTATTCAAGTCGTTCGCCCGCGCCTTGCGGCAGGCGGTGGCGGTCGATCCCCGCGTCACCGGAGTACCGAGCACGAAGGGGATCCTTTGAACCGGGTGACCGTCGTCGACCTGGGCCTCGGGAACCTGGGATCGGTGCAGAAGGCCATCGTGCGCGCGGGCGGAGAGCCCGTGCTCGCTACGCACGCCGAGGAGATCGCTCGCGCCGAACGGGTGATCGTGCCGGGCGTCGCCGCTTTCGGCCTCGGCATGGAGCGAGCCTCCGCCCTCGGGCTGCGGGACGCGCTACGGGCAGCGCTCGCACGCGGTGCACCGGTCCTGGGAATCTGCCTCGGCATGCAGATCCTCTTCGAGGAAGGCGAAGAGGACGGGATCCGCAAAGGCCTCGCTCTCCTGCCGGGACGAGTCACCCGGATTCCGGACGGCGTTCAGGTCCCGCACATCGGCTGGCAGAAGCTCGCCTGGACCTCGGATTCCGCGCTCGGGCAGCCCGGGCGCAAGCCGCTCTGGGCGTACTTCGCCAATTCCTACCGCTGCGAAGCTCCCGGCGAGCTGACCCAGGCCATCGCCGACCACTCGGGCGTCCCCATCGCGGCAGTGGTCGGCCGCGAGACCTTGTTCGGCGTCCAGTTCCACCCCGAGAAGAGCGCCAAGGGTGGAGAAGATCTGCTCGCGCGCTTCTTGCGGCTTCCGGCCGGAGCGCGCGCGTGACCAGGGTCCTCTATCCCGCGATCGATCTGCTCGCGGGACGCGCCGTGCGCCTGCGACAGGGCGAACGCCAGAGCGCGCGCGTTTACAGCGACGATCCTCCCGCGCAGGCCCGGGCATTCGTCGCAAACGGGGCCCGATACCTGCACGTCGTCGATCTCGACGCCGCCTTCGGTGAGAAGCGGCAGACGGCGCTCATCGAACGGATCGCGCAGGCCGTGTTCCCCGTCCCCATCCAGGTCGGCGGCGGCATTCGCGATCTCCGCGCCGCGGAGGAGACGCTCGGGGCCGGAGCAGCCCGGATCATCTTCGGAACCGCCGCGGTCGAGCGGCCCGCGCTCGCCGGCGAGGCCATCGCTCGATTCGGCGGAGAACGCGTCGCCTGCGGAATCGACGTCAAGGAAGGCAAGGCAGCGGTGCGCGGCTGGACCGATGCCCGGGGCCCGGCGCCGGCGCGTCTCGCGACAACGCTCGCCGGCGAGGGCGTCGAGTGGCTCGTCGTCACGGCTGTCGCGAAGGACGGCACCCTGGAAGGATTCGATCTGGATCTCTTGCGTCAGGTCTCCGAGGCAGCGCCGCAGGCAAAGGTCATCGCAAGCGGCGGCGCTGGAGATCTCTCGCACCTGCGCGCCCTCGCCACGGCCGGAATCGGCGGGCTCGCCGGCGCCATCGCCGGCACCGCTCTGTACGAAGGCCGCTTCGGCGTAGGCGAAGGCCAGCAGGCGCTGTCGTGCTGACGCGGCGGATCATCCCCTGCCTCGACGTAAAGGACGGACGGGTGGTGAAGGGCGTCCGCTTCGTGGAGCTGCGCGACGCAGGCGATCCGGTCGAGCAGGCGCGCGCCTACGGCCGGGCCGGAGCCGACGAGGTGTGCTTCCTCGACATCAGCGCCTCGTTGGAGAAGCGCGGAACGCTGGTCGCCCTGGTCGAGCGCGTCGCCCGGGAGCTGGCGATCCCGTTCGCGGTCGGAGGCGGAGTGCGCACCGTGGCGGATGCGGAAGCGCTGTTGCGCGCGGGAGCCGACAAGGTGTCGCTGAACACCGCGGCCCTCGCCGACCCTGCCCTCCTCACCGGCGTTGCGCGGCTCACCGGATCCCAGAGCGCCCTCGTCGCCATCGACGCGAAGAGGCGGCCCGACGGCAGCTACGAGGTCTACTCGCACGGCGGCACGCGTCCGACCGGCCGCGACGCGGTGGCCTGGGCGCGGGAGGCGGTCGATCGCGGCGCCGGGGAAATCCTCCTCACCAGCATCGACCGCGACGGAACGGGAGCAGGATTCGAGCTGGAGCTAACCTCGGCGATCGCGCGCGCCGTGCCGGTTCCGGTGATCGCAAGCGGCGGAGCCGGAACCCCTGGTCACTTCGCCGATGCGTTCGGAGCGGGCGCCTCCGCCGCGCTCGCCGCCACCGTGTTCCATTTCGGATCGCTTTCCGTGGCCTCGGTGAAGGAGGCGTGCGCGGGGCGCGGCTTCCCCATGCGCTGGCCGCTGGAGGACGTCGCATGATCCGTCCCGACGAGCTGACTTACGACGAGCGCGGCCTGGTGCCGTGCATCGTCCAGGACGCGGCGACCGGCGAGGTGCTGATGCTCGCCTGGCAATCGCGCGACGCGCTTGCGCAGACCCTCACGACAGGCAAGGCGACCTTCTGGAGCCGATCGCGCAACGAGCTGTGGGTGAAGGGCGCGACGAGCGGTAACACCCAGGAGGTCCGCGCCGCCCGGACCGACTGCGATCGCGACGCCGTGCTCGTGCGCGTCACGCCGGCAGGACCCGCCTGCCACACCGGAGCGCGCTCGTGCTTCTTCGAGGCGCTGGGCCCCGACGCGCCCGAGGCGGCCGGCGAGACCCTGGCGCGGCTCGAGCAGACCTTGGCGGCGCGGCGAACGGACCCGCCGGCGGGCTCCTACACGGCGAAGCTCTACGGCGACGACAATCTGCGTCACAAGAAGATCGGCGAGGAAGCGACGGAGCTGGTGATGGCGTCGCTGCGCGGCGACAAGACAGAGATCGCCAGCGAGGCCGCCGACCTGCTCTACCACCTACTCGTGCTCCTGCAGGCCCGCGACGTCTCGCTCACCGACGTGGCCGCTGTCCTCCGGGAGCGCGAGGGCAAGCGCCGGTGAACGCGGGCCTTCTTGCCGCGTAAGACCCGACGGTTCGCTGCGCCGTCGTTTTGTGCCCCGACGGAAGCATTCTATCCTGAACAGCATGGCTGAACCCAGGGAGCCGACGATTCCCCGCGTCAGCATCGGGCTCGCCGTCTACAACGGAGAGCGCTACCTCGCCCAGGCCATCGAGTCGATCCTCGCCCAGACCTATCGCGATTTCGAGCTGGTGATCTTCGACAATGCATCGACCGACCACACCGGGGCGATCTGCCGCGAGTTCGCCGCTCGCGACCCGCGCATCCGGTACACGCGGAATCCGCTCAACGTGGGCGGCGCGAACAACCACAACCTCACCGTCCAGAGCGCACGCGGCGAGTTCTTCCGCTGGGCGGCCCACGACGACGTTCTCGCTCCCACTCTCCTGGAGAAGTGCGTGGCCGCGCTCGACGAGAACCCGGACGTCGCTCTCGTGTTCCCGAAGGTCATCGGCATCGACGAGAACGGCGCCGAGCAGGGCATCACCGGAGTCGGCGAGGGCACGGAACGCCTGCCGTCAGGGCGCCTGAGGAGCCTCTCCAGCCGCCGGCACAAGTGCGAGGCCATCTACGGGCTCGTCCGCACCGAAGTGCTGCGGCGGACGGGGCTGCTCCTCAACTACACCGACTCGGACCGGGTACTCCTCTGCGAGCTGGCGCTGCGGGGGCGCTTCTTGCAGCTCCCGGAAGCGCTCTTCTACAAACGGTTCCATGCGGCGAACCAGTACAAGGACTGGCGGGCCCGGATGGCGTGGTTCCTGCCGGAGCTGCAGCGGTCGGGCAAGATCGTTTTTCCCACCTGGACGCAGTTCTTCCATTACCTTCGCATCATCGACCGCGCGGCGCTGCCGCTCCGCGACAGGCTTTCCTGCTACGCCTGCATGATTCCCTGGCTGAGCTGGAACGCCAAGCGGATGGCGAAGGACCTCTTCGTCGCCGCATACCTGCTCTTGCATTCCCGCAAGTTCCGCGCCGGCAGGTACGCGGACTCCGATCGCTGGGCGTAGCGCACCATGAGCGCGGCGTGACCGATCTGCGCCTCTGCTTCTTCGCCGAGCGGCAAGTCGGCATCGGCAGCGTCGCCTCTGTCGTGCGCCGCATCGCCGAGGAGCGCAGCGACCTGCGACTCACCTGGGTGGACGTGACCTACGATCCGCCCCGCGGCCCTGCCCTGCTGCCGGCCGGCGCTCGCGGGATCCTGCGCGGGATCGCCCAGACCGGGGAAGGCCTCGCCCGGGGCCCGCACGATGCGCTCTTCTTCCTCACGCACAACCCTGCCGTGTTCCGGCACGGCGCCCTCCGGCGCATCCCTACCTGCCTGTGGACCGATGTGACGCCGGTGCAGCTCGACGAGCAGGCCGAACAGTACCTACACCGGCGGACGCGGCTTCCTCCGCTGCGCGCGCTCAAGCAACTCGCGGTCCGTCGCACCTTCCGGCTCGCGCGGCGCTGCCTCGGCTGGTCGGAATGGGCCCGCCGCTCATTCGTGCGCGACTACGGCATCCCGGAGGAGAAGACCGGCGTCGTCGCGCCGGGCGTCGACCTTTCCGCGTGGCAGATGCCGGCGCGGCCTGAGCCGCGGGCGATCCCGCGCCTCCTCTTCGTCGGCGGCGATTTCGCGCGCAAGGGAGGTCGCCTGCTGCTCGACGTCTTTCGCGACCGGCTGCGCGGCCGCGCCGAGCTGGACATCGTCACCCGGGATGCCGTGGCAGATGAGGCTGGGGTGCGCGTGCACCGTGGCCTCTCCGCGGGCAGCGAGCCTTTGCGGCGGCTCTACCGCGAGGCGGACGCCTTCGTGTTGCCGACATTCGCCGACTGCCACTCCATCGCCTCGCTCGAGGCGATGGCCTCCGGGCTTCCCGTCGTCACCACCCGGGTCGGCGCGAACCCCGAGATCGTGGAGGCCGGCGAGACCGGGTTCCTGGTGGATGCCGGCGACGGCGCTTCGCTCGCCGAGGCGCTCGGGACGCTGGTCGGCGACGCGGGGCGGGCGCGGCGGATGGGCGCTTGCGGGCGGCGCCGCGTCGAGCGGACGTTCGACGCCCGCAAGACCGTCGAGCGCCTGGTCGCGGAAGCTCGAACCGCAGCCGCGGTCCCTGCCGATTCGATTTGAAGGAGGGGCGGAGTGCGTCGTAGTATACAGTATCACTAGATTATTACAGTAATTTAAAGGAGCGGACTTGGAACGGACTCCCCTGCGACGAGGCGACACGGTCGAAGTCAAGAGCGCCGCCGAGATCCTGGCGACGCTCGACGGCCGCGGGACGCTCGACGCGCTGCCCTTCATGGAAGAGATGCTCCGGTACTGCGGCCGCCGCTTCCGGGTCGCCGGCCGCACCGAGAAGATCTGCGACACCATCCAATTCAGCCGCAGCCTCAAGCTCCCCGACGCCGTCCTCCTCGAGGAGCTGCGCTGCGACGGATCGATGCACGACGGCTGCCAGGCCGAGTGCCGGCTCTACTGGAAGGAAGCGTGGCTGCGCAGGCCGGACGACGACGTCGCCTCCCGGCCTGCCGACGGCGAGGCCGCTGCCACCGCGGCGCTGCTCGACCTGCTTCGTCGCAACAAGAAGGATCCCGCCGACGCGAAGGGTGGTCCGGGCACCTGCTATCGCTGCCAGGCTACCGAGACGCTCAAGGCCTCGGAGGTGTTGCGCACCTTCGATCCGCGGCCGTACGTGCGCGAGATCTCCTCGGGCAACGTCGGGCTCGTCAAGTTCACCACGGTGATGGCGCGCGCGGCACGGGTGGAAACGCTTCGCAAGCTGAACTTATGGCCCCGCATCGCCGTGCGCGGGACCTCGTCTGCCTCGCCGCGGACGGAGCCGCTCGGGCTGCAGCCCGGCGACTGGGTGCAGGTGAAGTCGCGCGAGGAGATCGAGGAGACGCTGAACGACCAGGGCAAGAACCGCGGCCTCTGGTTCGACCGCGAGATGCTCCCGTTCTGCGGAAAGACCTTCCGCGTCCGCCGGCGCATCGAGCGGCTCATCGACGAGCGGACGGGCAAGATGGTCGGTCTGACCAGCGACTGCGTGACCCTCGACGGAGCGGTCTGCTCGGGAGAGCAGAGCTTCGGCCGCTGGTTCTGTCCGCGGAAGATCTATCCCTACTGGCGCGAAGGGTGGCTCCGGCGCGTCGAGGCGCCGGCAGAAGGCCGCCTCACCGGAACCGCCGCAACTCCTTGACCATCACGATCGCGTCCTCGCCCTCGTCGACGTAGTAGTTGGGCCGGACGCCGACGGCGCGGTAATCGAAGCCGCGGTAGAGCTCGAGCGCCGCGACGTTGCTGCGCCGCACTTCCAGCGTCATGAGCGTCGCGCCCGCCTGCAGCGCCCGCCGCTCCGTCTCGCTCATGAGGAACTTGGCGATGCCGCGGCGGCGATGCTGCGGGTCGGTGGCGACGTTGAGGATGTGCACCTCGTCGTGCACCAGCCAGTAGATGAGGAAGCCCGCGATCCGCTCGGAGGCGCGGCCGCCGGCAGCGGAGGTGAGCGGCTCGATGCAGATGAGGATGGTGCTCCAGTCGTGCTCCAGCTCGCGCCGAAACAGTTCCGCCGACCAGGGATGCCGGAAGGCGGCTCGCTCGATCTCCATGACCTCGTCGAGATCGTCCGCGCGCATGCGCCGGATCTCGAACCGCGGGCGCGCCCGGACTGCCACTTCAGCGGACCTCCGCCCTGCCGCCGTCGCTGGGACCCGCGGCGAGAGAGCGGCCATCATCCTCCAGCGGGTCGAGGATGCGGACGTCCGCCTTGCGCCGGAGGTCGCCGAGCAGCGCTTCGAGCAGACGCTCGTATTTCTCCCGCGCGAGCTTCTGCCGCAGGCTCGCCCGGTCGGCGCCGGGAAACGCGCGCATCGCCTCGTCCAGCTCACCGTCGCGCACCTGGGCGGCGAGCTTCAGACGGTTGTCGAGGTAGCGGGCCACACGCAGGTCGCGCGCGAGCGCCGAAGCGACCTCGTCGGAGCTCATCTCGATCTTCTCGAGGAAGCGGTCGTACGCCTCGACCGTCGCAAACCGGGCCCGGAAACGGGCGAGCGCGCCGTCGACCTCGGCCCGGTCGAGATCGAAGAGCCGCAGGCGGTCGACCTCCGCCAGGATCACCCTCTCCTCCACCAGGCGGCGCAGCGACGCGGCGAGGAGCGCCCGGTCCGGGATCGCGTCCGCGACCCGCGCCCCCTGCTGCTCGACGAGATGGATGCGCGTCTCGGCGGAAAGCTCCGACAAGGTGATCGAGTGGGCGTCGACCACGGCCACCACCTCGTCGACGAGCTTCCGTTCGCCCGCGGCGGGCTGCGCCCGGGCCACGGCCGCGGCGCAGAGGATGGAAGCGAGGACGCCGGCGCGCACCTCGGGATCCTAACGATCGGGGGGATCGCCGGTCAATGCGTCGAATTCCGGAGCTCGTTGACCGACCCTGCGGGGGTGGTTACGGTACGCCGCGCCGTGAAGGACCCCTATGCCACGCTCGGTGTCTCTCGCACCGCCAGCGCCGAGGAGATCAAGAAGGCATACCGGAAGCTGGCGAAGAAGCTCCACCCCGACATGAACCCCGGGGACAAGAAGGCGGAGGAGCGCTTCAAGGACGTCTCCGCTGCCTTCGACGTGGTGGGCGATCCCAAGAAGCGCGCCCTCTTCGACGAGTTTGGCGAGGTCTCGCTGCGCAGCGGTTTCGACGAAGCCAAGGCGCGCCAGTTCCGCGAGTACCGGGAGGCGGCGGGCGCCGGCCCTGGACGGGGCGGCTTCCAGGGATTCGAAGACCTCTTCGGAGGAGGCGGTGCGGGCGGCGCGGGCTTCGACCCTTCCGACCTCGGCTCGATGTTCGGCGATCTGTTCAGCGGTGGGCGCGGCCGCGGGCGGCGCCCGCGCAACGAGCCGCTCCCCGGCGACGACGTCGAGGCTCCCATCGAGGTGGACCTGCGCGATGCCGTCCTCGGCGCGGAGCGCGAGATCATGCTGCAGAAGCCCGGCGCGACCGAGTCTTCCCGGCTCAAGGTGAAGATCCCGGCCGGCGTGGAGACGGGCTCCCGCGTGCGGCTCGCCGGCCAGGGCGGCCCCGGAGAGCGCGGCGGCGTTCCGGGCGATCTCTACCTGCGCGTCACGGTGCGGCCGCATCCGACCGTCCGGGTGGAGGGGCGCGATCTGCTCCTCGACCTGCCCATCACCGCAGCGGAAGCGCTCGAAGGCTCGGAGGTGACCGCGCCCACCTTCGAGGGTCCGGTGAAGCTGAAGATCCCGCCGGGCTCGCAGAGCGGCCGCAAGCTGCGGCTGCGCGGGCGGGGATTGCCGGCGCTCCGCAGCGGCGTGGGCGGCGCGCCTCGCGGCGATCTCTACGCCGTCCTGCAGATCGTGCTGCCCCCCGACTCGCCGCAGGCGAGGGAAGCGGTGCGGACCCTTTCCAAGCTCTATGGAGATGACGTGCGGCGCGACGTCGCTCTCTGAGGAACCATGGGATTTCTCGACAAGCTCGGCATCGGCGGGAGCAAACAGGAGCGCGAGGAGCGCGGCGTCCGCAGGCTGCAGAAGAAGACGATGGAGAAGTTCGGCCCGCCGGAAAACCGGCAGGGCGCCATCGAGGAGCTGGGCAAGATGCGCTCCCCGCGCGCCATCGAGGCGCTCCTCATGCGCTACACCATTCGCGTCGATCCCGGAATCACCGACGACGAGGAGAAGCAGCGTATCCTCGCCCTCGTCCACGAGGCAGGCGCCCCCGTCTCGGCCGAGCCGGTGAAGGCCTTCATCCTCTCCCGCGACGAGATCGCCTGGCCGCTCAAGTCGCTCTCCGACCTCTTGCCGGAAGAGGAGGTGGTCCGATTCCTCATCGAGGTGTTGCGCAAGACCGGAACCGAGTACAGCCGCGTTCCCGAGAAGCGCGTCCTCCTCCTCCACGCCGCCGCCTCGCACATGTCGCCCGAGATGGTCCCGGTGCTGCTGCCGTTCCTCGACGACATGGAGGACGAGGTGCAGATCGCCGCGGCGCAGGCGCTCGCGGCGCAGAAGGACGAGCGCGCCCGGGAGCCGCTCTTGCAGCGGTTCCTCTCGGCGCACGAGGGGTCGAACGCACGGGTACGGGAAGCGCTGGCGGGGATCCTGGCAGAC